>OJNU01000098.1_pt1 | contig 79843 bp, 71 predicted proteins | sample 1597941 | NCBI WGS metagenome assembly OJNU01 (sample SAMN01915228, study PRJEB22387) | human gut metagenome | isolation source: stool | host: Homo sapiens | place: USA | reverse complement strand
TGCTATTGAGTGTGTTTCTTGATTATGAGTGTTCAAATTCAACTTGCAATTTACCTTTTATTTCTGTTGGGTTATTGAGGAGGGATTCAAAAATGGCTGAGAAAGAACAAGGGTTGGAAAAGAAGGCGTTGGAGGGGACACCGCCCATGCGTACCAGCTTCGCTAAAAAATACGGTCTCATCCTCGCATTGATCGTGCTGGTAATCGTATTGGCGCTGCCCACGCCGAAAGGCTTGTCTATCGCAGGGCAGCGTATGCTGGGCGTTTTGTGCTTCGCCGTAGTGACCTGGATCACGGAGGCCGTCACGTATCCTGTCAGTGCCACCCTGATCGCGTCCCTGATGCTGGTCCTGTTAGGCACGGCGCCTTCCCTGGTACCGGCTCAGGCAGCGGCCGGCAAGGTCATCGGGTTCGGGAAGGCCGTCACGATGACATTCAACGGCATCAGTGCCGGCGGCACGGTACTGGTCGGTGCCGCCATGTTCCTGGCGGCGGCCATGACCAATACCGGTCTGGATAAACGCATTGCCCTCACCATCCTGTCCAAAGTCGGGTCGAAGACGAGCCGCATTGTGGCAGGCATGATTTTCGTAGGCTTCGTGCTGGCCTTCTTCGTACCGAGCACGACCGCCCGTGTCGGCTGCATCATCCCGATCGTCCTCGGTATCATTGCTGCGTTCGGCCTGTCCAATCAGAGCCGTTTCGCCGCGCTGCTGATGGTCGTCACGGTACACGCGGCCTCCATCTGGAACATCGGGATCAAGACCGCGGCAGCCCAGAACATGGTTGCCCTGGGCTTCATTGAAAGGGAACTGGGCGGCACCATCACGTGGCTGCACTGGTTTGTAGCGGCCGCTCCCTATGCGGCCATCATGTCCGTCGTCCTCTATTTCGTCTGCATGAAGCTGCTGCCGGCTGAAATGGATGAAGTCGAAGGCGGCGACGAGACCGTCAAAAAGTCCATGGAAGAACTGGGACCGATGCATCCGAAAGAAAAGAAGTTGCTGGTCATCTCCGTCCTCCTGCTCGCCGCATGGGTCACGGAAAAGGTTCTGCATCCGGTTTCCACGACGGCCTCCACGGTCATCGCCATCACCATCATGTTCCTGCCGGGCATCGACATCATGACCTGGAAGGAAGCACAGTCCCGCGTATCCTGGGGCACCCTGGTGCTCTTCGGTATCGGCATCAGCCTGGGTTCCGCCCTGCTTAGCACGAAGGCGGCCATGTGGCTGGCTACCCAGCTCGTGACAACCCTCGGTCTGGCAGCCATGGGCGTGTTCGCCGTATTCGCCATCCTGGCGGCCTTCCTGATTGTGGTCCATCTGGGCTTCGCCAGTGCGACGGCAGTGGCATCTTCCATGATCCCCATCATGATTGCCGTGTTGAAGAGCCTGAACATCCCGGGTCTGAACATGATCGATATCACCATGCTGCTGCAGTTCGTCGTAAGCTTCGGTTTCATCCTGCCGGTCAACTCCCCGCAGGGCATCCTGGCATTCGCGACGGAAACCTTTACAGCCAAAGACTGCATGAAGGTCGGCATCCCCATTACCATCATCGGCTACATCCTGCTGCTGGTCTTCGCGCAGACCTATTGGAGATTTTTAGGCATTCTCTGATCTTCTCCTAAAAAAGCCGCTCCCCGGCGTCGGCAAACGTCGGGGAGCGGCTTTTTTGTGCTGGTTCCGTTACCGGAAGCCCAGGCGCTGTTTGACTTCCTGGATATGGTTCCGGCTGATGGGGATGTCCGTCGTGCTGTTTCCTTTCATGTGGAGCATGTAGGCCCCGTTGAACCAGGGGACGATCTCTTCCACGTAGTCGAGGTTCACGATGTACTGCCGGTGTACCTGCAGGAACGGGGGGCCGGACAAAAAGGCCGCCATTTCCTGCATATTGAGCTGGGCGTAGTAATCGCCCCGGGCTGTGCGCACGAAGACTTCCTTATTCCGCACGTAGGCAAGGGTGATTTCGGATTTGGTGACAGGATAGAGTTTACCGTCCCGGGACACGGTGATTTTGTTGCCCCTGACAGTGGCTTCAGAGTGTCCCAGCGGCCCTTTGCCGGCCCCTCCTTCCGGCGTGCCCGGTTTGTGCAGGGCGTCCAGCAGGCCCCGGACTTTGCGCAGAGTGCGGCTCAGGGAGAGCTGCGACACGGGTTTCGTGATATAGCCGATGGCGGGCGTGCTGAAAGCGTCTACGGCGTACTTTTCGTATGCCGTGACAAAGACGATGAAGGTCCTCAACTGCATTTCACCGACGCAGCGGGCGAATTCCAGACCGTTCATGCCGGGCATGTTGATGTCCAGCAGGACCAGGTCGGTGGGATTGGCGGACAGATAGGCCAGCGCCTTCTGGGCAGAATTGAACTTGGCCGCGACCTGGAAGTCCGGATGGGACTCCAGCAGGTATTCCAGCTCTTCGCAAATGGGCATTTCATCGTCGACGATGACGGTTTTATAAGACATGATGTTACGCCTCCTGACGAATGGGCAGGGTGATGGTGACAGTCGTTCCTTCGCCTTCGCGGCTTTGGAACGTGATGTCTCCCCGGCCCTGGTAGATGTGGTCGATGCGTTTGATGACATTGGCCGTGCCGATGCCCTTGGATTCCAGGTTCTTCAGCTTTTGCAGCGTTTCCGGCGACATGCCGACGCCATTGTCGATGACGCGGATGATCAGATGGTTCCCGGCCCCGTCCAAGGCTACCCGGATGGCCAGGCGGCAGTCTTCCGTTTTTTGGAAGAGGCCGTGGGTGATGGCGTTTTCCGCCAGAGGCTGGAGCATGAAGGCCGGGACGAAGTCGTCGCGTACGTCCGTGTCCTCTGGCAGGATGATTTCCGTGGTCAGCCGGCTTCCGAAACGGGCCTTGACGATGTTCAGGTACGCTTCCGCGTTGTGCAGTTCCTCTTCCAGGGGAATGAGCGGTTCGTGCTGTGCGAAGGTGAAATGCAGCATGTCTGCCAGATTGATGAGCAGCTCCCGCGCCGTTTCCGGATGGTTGCGGCACAGGGAGATGATGATGGACAGGGTGTTGAACAGGAAATGGGGGTTGATCTGGGACTGCAGGGCTTTGAACTCGGCCTGCTCGCGCAGGACCTGCTGTTCCTCGTAGTCCGCCAGTTCCACCTGGGTGGAAAGCAGCCGGGCCACGCCTTCGGCCAGCTCGATGTCGACCTGGGACAGGCCTTTCTTGCGCGTCTGGTAGAAGCGGAAGACGCCGGCCGGTTTCCCGTGTACCATGAGAGGTACGACGATGCCGTAGTAGAGTGGGCAGTCCGGGTCGCCGCAGCCGTGAGACCCTGTGACGACGACCGTCTTGCCGGTCTTGAAGACTTCCTCCGTGTCGGGAAAGTACAGGGGATTGCCCGGTTTATGGGATTTGGTGGGGATGCCGGCATAGGCAAGGGACTTATGCTCGTTCGTGATGGCGACGGCGTCGACGTCGGCCAGGGACACGATGATGTCCGCCGCCTTCCGGGCCGATTCCATGTCGAGGCCCTTGCGCAGGTACGGCATGGTTTCGTTAGCGATACGCATGGCAATCTGGGCTGCCGAGGCACCGGCCATTTCATACTGCTTCTCCATGTCCTGGAGAATCAGGACGAAGAGCACCGTGCCGATGATGGTGACCGCCGTCGTCGGCAGGGCTGCCGCTTTCTCAAAGGCCAGGGCCTGTTCGAAAGGCTTCGCCAGAATGAGCGTCAGGCTTTTCTGGATGATTTCGGCGAAGAGGGCGATGCCGGCGGCAATCTTCCAGTTCATTTTATCGAAGGGGTAACGGCTTCGGACCAGTCCGGCCATGATGCCGGCCAAGAAAGTGGCGAGACCGCAGCTGAACGCCGTGAATCCCCCCAGGGAATAGCGGTGCAGGCCGCCGATGATGCCCGTGGCCATACCGACCCAGGGACCGCCGATGATGCCGCCCATGAGGACGCCGACGATGCGCGTGCTGGCCAGGGCCCCGTTGATACGGGTGCCATAATAGGACGAGATGATGGCCAGCAGGGAACAGACGACGGTGAACACGCCGGCCGACTGCAGGTTCAGGGGCGCCATGATATATTGCCGGAAGCGCTTGTTACGTCCCAGCAGGTAGGCTACCATGGCGGAGATGCACACGTTGCCGAGGAGCATGAACAATAAACGCATAGGATTTCCCTCCTCCCGGCCGCCTGGACAGGACATGTCCTTGACGGGCCCGTCTATGGATACATCGTAACGGATTGTTTTTACTAATAATTATACCACATCATGGAACAGGACTTAGGGTAAAATGATTCCCGGTAAAATGAATAAACCTGCTTGCAGCGCTATATAGTGCTATATAATGATGCAGCGTTCACCGGGAACCTGTTGACACATGGGATTCCGACTTTCTTCATACAAATTCCATATTCCTGTGATACAATCAATATATAATCGAATTTGTCAGGGGCTCTGCACAAAGGAGGAATTCCATTGAACCAACCTAGGGACAGCCGCTATGAAGACTGGCGGCCGGTGCTGGAAAAGGTCCGGGATCAGCTAGTCCGGCATATCCAGGCCTACAACCGGAAAGAAATGGAAACCCACGGAGAAAATGCTTACGAGCATCTGCTTTACCGAATCAAGGGTACTGCCAGCATGAAGGAGAAATGCCGGAGGAAGGGGCTTCCGTTCAATGCCCGCTCGGCCCTCCATGCCATCCGCGATGCCATCGGCCTGCGGATCGTCTGCCGTTTTCTCAGCGACATCGACCGGAATCTCCGGCTGCTCCGGGCCATCCCCGGTTGCACCGTCATCCAGGAAAAAGACTATGTCCGCAATGTCAAACCCAACGGCTATCGGTCCTACCACCTGATCCTCCGACTGGAGGAACCCTTCCCCGATGTGGAGGGGAACGACCCGGGGATCTTCTATGCCGAGGTCCAGCTCCGGACCATCGCCATGGATTCCTGGGCCAGCCTGGAACACGAACTGAAGTACAAACGGAACATCCGGAATCCGGAACTGATCGGACAGGAACTGAAGCGGTGCGCCGACGAACTGGCAGCCTGCGATCTGTCCATGGAAACCATCCGGAAACTGATCCGGGAAAGCGGAACGGTTGACCCGGGAAAGGAGTCAGGAACCCGTGAAGATTTTACTTGCAGAAGATGAAAAAGCCATGTCCATGGCCCTGTGCGCCGTGCTGGAACATTCCGGCTATGAAGTGGATGCGGTGTACGACGGACAGGCTGCCGTGGACCAGGCCCGCCGGAATGTCTATGATGCCATGATTTTTGATATTATGATGCCGGTGAAGGACGGAATCGCTGCCCTGACGGAACTGCGGAAGGAAGGGGACCGGACGCCGGCAATCATGCTCACGGCCAAGGCGGAAGTGGACGATCGGATTACCGGGCTCGATGCCGGAGCCGACGACTACCTCACGAAACCCTTTGCCATGGGGGAGATGCTGGCCCGGATCCGGAGCCTGACCCGGCGGCAGGAGGAATTCAACCGGGATACCCTCCAGGCCGGTACCGTAACCCTGAACTGTGCAGAAGGAGAGTTGTCCAGCAAGAGCAGCGTACGGCTGTCGCCCAAGGAAATCCAGCTGATGAAGTATTTCATGCAGCATCCCGGCAAACCCTGCGAAACCAAGATGCTCTTCGACCGGATCTGGCAGGATGAACAGCAGGAAGACCGGGGTATTGTGTGGATCTACGTATCCTACCTGCGGGAAAAGCTGAAAGCCATCGGGGGCAACTTGACCATCGACGGACGCCGGGACGGGGCGTTTGTCCTCCAGGCACCGGCTATGGCAGTTAAGAGGAATCCGCCATGGATATGATTCATCGGCTGCGCCGAAAATTCCTGATCCTGGCCTTTGCGGCCGTGATCCTGATCCTGGCTGGAGCGTTGGGCCTGATTAACGGCATTACCTATATGAAAATGCGGGCGGAAGTGAACACCCTGCTGTCGGCCATTGTCCAGAACGATGGAATCATGCCTTCCCATCATCCGGGAACCAGTACGGAAAGCTGGCTCGGTGATTCGGAATGGTACAATGATACTCCGGAATTCGCCCATCAGACCCGGTATTTCAGTGCCGTCCTGGATAACGGTAACAAAGTCAGCCGTCTGAACCTGTCCAACATTGCCGCCTTTGACGAACGCCAGGCCCAGGAAATTGCCCGGTCCCTGGCAGATGGCTCCCAGACCCGGGGCCTGTTCAAGAACAACCGGGCCAGCTACTGCTTCAGTGTAACGGACCGGGCCGGCGGGGGCAAGCTGGTGGTGGTCATGGACTGCACCCGGGACGTGGGGGCCGTGGAGGGCTTTATGCGTTATTCCGTCCGGTTCGGGCTGGTCTGTGTGCTGCTGTATATGCTGGTCCTGATGTTCCTGAGCAATTATGCCATCCGTCCCTTTGTGGAGAATGTGGCCAGTCAGAAACGGTTCATCACCAATGCGGGTCACGAATTGAAGACCCCCATTGCCATTATTTCCGCCAATGCGGAAGCGCTGGAGCTGATCAGCGGGAAAAGCCAGTGGACGGACAACATCCTGTTCCAGGTAAAACGGGTGACCAGGCTGATCAATGAGCTGATCATGCTGGCCAAGATAGGGGAAAAGGATCAGCGGGAGCTGGAAAGGGAAACGGTGGACGTCAGCCACACCTTTGCAGAAGTGGTCCGGTCCTTTGCACCGGTGGTGGAAGGGGAAAAGAAACAGCTGGTCACGGAAATCCAGCCGGATATCCTGGAAGAAACGGATTCCAAATACCTGTATGAAATCTTCACCATCCTGATGGACAATGCCGCCAAGTACTGCGATGACGGCGGGACCATCCGGGCGCATCTGGAAGCCCGCGGGCAGAAGGGGTTCCGGGCCTTTGTCTCCAATGATTACAAAAACGGGGCCGGGGCGGATTATACCCACTTTTTCGAACGGTTCTACCGGGGCGATGAAAGCCACAACAGCCGAAAAGCCGGCTACGGCATCGGCCTTTCCATGGCAGAGGAAGCGGCCCGGCTCCTGGGAGGCAGGATTCAGGTGGAATACAAAGACGGGGTCATTACGTTCGGGGTGATTTTTTGACAGACGGAGGAGGTCTTACGGGGGACCTGCTGATACCTGCGTAACATGCCGTCCACTTGCATTCAATGCCCGCAGAGGGTATAATTATTGCGATTCAGTATCAGATGTAATATTCAGGAGGAAGCAAATGGCTCGTTTATTCGGAACGGACGGCGTTCGTGGCACGGCAAACACGGAATTGACGCCGGAACTGGCTTATAAACTGGGGCGTGCGGCTGCCCAGTATTTCGGCCGTGAGGTCGCCAGACCGAAGATCATCATCGGACAGGACACGCGCCTGTCGGGCGACATGCTGGCGTATGCCCTGGCGGCAGGTGTCTGCAGCGCCGGCGGTGACGCCCACATGCTTGGCGTCATCTGCACACCGGCCGTCTCCTATCTGACGGAACAGGTTCATGCGAACGCCGGCGTCGTCATTTCCGCGTCGCACAATCCCTTTGAGGACAACGGGATCAAGTTCTTTGCCCACAACGGCTACAAGCTGCCCGACATGGTGGAAGATGAGATTGAAGCCATCGTCCGCAAACCCATCGACTATGCGCAGGCACCGAGCGGTTCTTCCCTGGGCCGCATTGTGCGGGAAACGGGACTGGAGGAAATGTATATCCGCCATATCCTGAGCACGGCACCGTGCAAGTTGAACGGCCTGAAGGTCGTCATAGACTGCGCCAACGGCGCCAACAGCCGGGTGGCCCCGACCATCCTGCGCCTGCTGGGGGCCGAGGTCATCCCTGTCTTCAATGAGCCGAACGGTATCAACATCAACAACGGCTGCGGGTCCACGCACCTCGATGCCTTGCGCATGAAGGTCATCGAATACGGGGCCAACGCAGGCATCGCCAACGACGGGGATGCCGACCGCTGCCTGGCCGTCGATGAGAAAGGCCAGGACCTGGACGGCGACCAGATCATGATGATCCTGGGCCAGGAACTCATGCGCCGCAAAAAACTGAAGGACAACATGCTCGTCGTCACGGTCATGAGCAACATCGGCCTGCACAAAGCCTTCCATGAAATCGGCGGCCGGACCTGCAAGACCAAGGTCGGTGACCGCTACGTGCTGGAAGAGATGCTGAAACACGGGTACGGCCTGGGCGGCGAACAGTCGGGTCACATCATCTTCTCCGAGTTCGCCAAGACCGGTGACGGCATCCTGACGGCGGTACAGCTGCTGTGCACCATGGTGCGCAACAACCAACGCCTTTCCGAAATGGCGAAACTCATGACGCGCTACCCCCAGACCCTCGTCAATGTCCGCGTCAAGGACAAAAACGGCTGGGAAGAGAACGAAGCCATCAAGGCCGTCGTGAAGAAATATACGGAAGAGATGGGTGACAACGGTCAGATCCTGGTCCGTGCTTCCGGCACGGAACCGCTTATCCGCATCATGGCCGAAGGACCCAACCAGTTGGTACTGGAAACCATTGCCGAAGCCATCGCCAAGGTCGTCCGTGCGGAACTCGCGTGAACGCCGGCCGCACCGGGTCCCGCCGGGGCCGGTCATTTGACCAATCGGCATGTATGTAGTAAAATAAGGTAAGCTGGATACCGTGTGGGTTGTACCGGGCCTGCACGGTATCACTTTATGTAAGGGAGGACCGTCAAAACAGCATAGAGGAGCGCAAGTGCCACTGCTGCAGAACAGGTGCCGCCACGGGCGGAACGCGGGATGCGCAGGGGCAGACGAGGCGGAGACTTATCGATCAGTCAGCGGGTGTCTCCTGGCCGGCCGCAGGCCATAAGTCCGATCACAAAGCCCGGCAGTGATGCCGGAGGGAAAACTTCGGACAGGCGGAACCTGGTACGGAACGGATCCGGATTGCCGGACCCTGTCAGCATCAGTGTTTTTACAGGAGGTCCACTATGTGTGGTATTGTAGGTTATATTGGTACGAAACAGGCTTGCCCTATCCTGCTCGACGGGATGAGCAAATTGGAATACCGCGGATATGATTCCGCCGGCATCGCCGTTTTTGACGGCCAGAAGATCAACATCGACAAATGCGTGGGCCGTCTGCAGTCCCTGCGCATCAAGATTCAGGGACAGGAGCCCCGGGGTACGGTCGGCATCGGGCATACCCGTTGGGCGACCCACGGCAGACCGTCGGACCGCAACGCCCATCCCCATGCGGACGAGTCGGGCAAGTTCGTCATCGTCCACAACGGCATCATTGAAAACTATCTGGAATTAAAGGAGTACCTGGTCAAGAAGGGCCACAAGTTCGCGTCTGACACGGATACGGAAATCGTGGCACACCTGATGGCGGATCAATACGACGGCGATTTCCTGAGTACTGTCAAGAAGGTCCTGCGCCAGATCGACGGCTCCTATTCGCTGGTGTTCATGTGTGCCGACGAACCGGACAAACTGATCTGCACCAAGAAGGATAATCCGCTGGTCATCGGCCTCGGCGACGGAGAAAACTTCATCGCCTCCGATATTCCGGCCATCATCCGGCATACGCGCCGCACGTACATCATGAGTGACGGTGAAATCGCCATCGTCACGAAGGATTCCGTCAAGGTCGAGGACCTGGACGGGAACCCCATCAACAAGAAGGTCTACAATGTCACCTGGAATGCGGAAGCGGCCGAAAAGGGCGGCTTCGCGCATTTCATGCTGAAGGAGATCTACGAACAGCCGAAGGCTGTCCGTGAAACCATGCGCGGCCGTCTGGGTAAGGAAGACGGGGAAATCACTTTCCCGGAGCTGAACTGGACGAAGGCCGACCTGCGCGGTATCAGGAAGATCTTCATCGTCGCCTGCGGCACGGCGTATCATGCCGGCCTCGTAGGCAAGTATTACCTGGAAAAGTTTGCCCGCATCCCCGTGGAAACGGACATTGCCAGCGAATTCCGCTATCGCGACCCGCTGATTGATTCCAGCTGCCTGATGATCGTCATCAGCCAGTCCGGCGAAACGAGCGACACCCTGGCCGCCCTGCGCGAGGCGAAACGCCTGGGCGCCCGCACGCTGGCCGTGACCAACGTCGTCGGGTCCTCCATCGCCCGCGAATCCGACCAGGTGATTTACACTTATGCCGGCCCGGAAATCGCTGTAGCCTCCACTAAAGCCTATACGACGCAGCTCATCGTCATGCTCATGCTGGGCATCTATGTCGGCCGTCTGCGCGGCCGGCTCTCCGATGAACTGGCACGGACCCTGACGCACGACATGCGGGAAATCCCGGAGCAGATTCATGCCATGTTGGAAGATACGGAACAGATCAAGGTCTTCGCCAAACGTTACGGGTCCTGCGAAGATGCCTTCTTCCTGGGGCGCAGTCTGGATTACTGCGTAGCCCTGGAAGGCGCCCTGAAACTGAAGGAGATTTCCTACATCCACGCCGAGGCCTATGCGGCCGGCGAATTGAAACACGGTACCCTGGCCCTGATTGTGGAAGGCATTCCCGTCATCGTCCTCGCCACCCAGGCCGATGTCTATCCCAAGACCATCAGCAACCTGAAGGAGGTCAAGGCCCGTGAGGCGACGGTCATCGCCATCGCCCAGGAAGGGGATCGGGAAATCGACAAGGTGGCGGACCACGTCATCTACATTCCCAAGACGGACAAGTTCCTGGCTCCGATCCTTGCCGTACTGCCGCTGCAGCTGCTGGCCTACTACGCAGCCCTGACGCGCGGCTGCGACGTCGACAAACCCAGAAACCTGGCTAAGTCCGTGACGGTCGAATAAGGGTCGGAAAAACGACATCAACATGATAAGGAAGCCTCATGACGACATATATTTTGCCGGCATGAGGTTTTTGTATGCCGGGCCTGCGGGCGCAGACGGAGGGGAGAACAAAAAACCGGAAGCGTGGCTTCCGGTTTTGATGGAGACTTGCTTACTTTGCATGTTCCGCTTCGTATTTGTCGTTGTAGGCCTGGCCCTGTGACTGTACGGAAGCGTCGGATTCTTCCGTGGAAGTCACGACCTGGTCCTGGCTCTTTACGACAGCCGGATGATCGCCGGGAATTTCACTTGCAGAGGCAGCTGCGGAGAAGCCGACAGCCATAACGGCTGCTGCAATCAATGCCAATAACTTTTTCATGGGGATTACCTCCTTTAAAATACAAAATATCTACTGTAAACTTAATATACTTGCAATATGTGTCATTTTCATGGCAATTATAAGTGCTTTTTGCAGTACGGTCCGATTTATTTGCATCTTGCTCTTTAAAAGGCCATTGCTCATTTCATTATGAAACAGAAACTGCACTTTTACAAGATGAACTATTCTGAATTAAATTAAGTTTAAGTCTTGTCTAAACTAATATATTAGTTTAATATATTAGCAACAAAGAACGTTGCGGAGGTTCTTACGAAAAGTCTGCCGGATGCGGCAGGAAGAGTGTTTTCCCTATCCGCAAATTGAAAACAGGAGTGTGAAGGAAATGGCAAAAAAATGGATGATGGCTGCTGCATGTCTCGGTCTGATGGCTGCTCTGGCAGGCGGTTGTGGCGGCGGTGACAAAAAGGACACCAAGGCTGCCGGCGGAGACGGCAAGGTTTACGAACTGAAAATCGGCACGTCCCAGACGGAACAGGCGCTGATCACCCGCAACTACCAGAAACTGGCGGACGAGCTGAACAAGCGCTCCAAGGGCAGGCTGAAAGTCACGGTTTATCCGGCCGGACAGCTGGGCAGTGACGAGGACATGCTGGAACAGGGTATCCAGGGAGCCAACGTGGCAGTCAACACCGATGCTTCCCGCATGGGGCAGTATGTCAAGGACTTCTCCATCCTCATGATGGGGTACTTTGCGGACAACTACGACGAGTGCTACAAAGTGATGCAGACGAAGACCTTCAAGAGCTGGCTCGACAAATTGGATAAGGAACACGGCGTCAAGGTATTGTCCTTCGCTTACTATGACGGTCCGCGCAGCTTCTTCACAAACAAACCGATCAACAGCCCGGCCGACCTGAAAGGCCAGCGTATCCGCACCATCGGACAGGCCGTCACAACCAAGTCCGTAGCGGCCATGGGCGCCACTCCGGTCTCCATGTCCTGGGGCGAAGTCTATAACGGGATCCAGTCCAAGGCCATCGACGGCTGTGAAGTGCAGAATACGTCCGCCTATCCGTCCAAGACTTTCGAAGTGGCAAAATACATGACCAAGACTGAACATTTCCAGCTGATGCAGGGCCTGATCTGCGGCAGCAAATGGTTCAACACCTTGCCGGCCGACCTGCAGAAGCTGTTGGTTGAAACCGCAGACGAAATCGGCCGTGAAACCGCAAAAGACGTCATCAAGGAAGCAAACGCCGACGAAGAGAAGATGGTCAAAGCCGGCCTGAAGGTTTCCGTACCGACCGATCTGGCTGCCTTTAAAAAATCCGTGGATCCTGTTTACGACGAACTGGGCTACACCAAACTGCGTGCAGAACTCTACAAGGAAATCGGCAAAACGAAATAATCGGGCCGGAAGCGTAATAGCCTCCCATCCCGCATACCTGCGCGGGATTTCGGGCTCAAAAATGCGGATATAGCCTGTCAGCAGGCTATATCCCGTTCTTATATAGGCAGCTTTTATCCGCAGGGAATTGGTTTCAAGAAGGGATATCACGATGCATAAAATATCGGCAGTCATCTTACGGGTGGAAGAAAACATAGCGGCCGCCTTGTTGTGCGTGATTGCGACATTGATCTTCATTTCTGCAATCGCGCGGACGGCAGGTCATCCCATCAACTGGGCGGGGGACGCGTCCCTCTTGGCGTTCGGCTGGCTGACTTTTCTGGGTTCCGACGTCATCATCCGCCACAGACATCTGATCCGTATCGACATTATCGAGCAAAAACTTCCGAAAGGGCTGCGCAAAGCCCTGACCATCCTTTTCGACATCTTCATGGTCTTATTCATCCTGCTCCTCGTCGTGTACGGATTCAAGCTGGTTTCGCAAAGCTGGCACCGTTCATTCAACACGCTGTCCATCAGTTATGCCTGGTGCACGCTGGCGGTTCCTACGGGGTCCGTCCTGATGCTGCAGAGCCTGATTGAGAAATTCATCGGGGACATCCGCGGCACGGCAGACGCTGAATGAAGGTGCGGCACGGGGTTCGGACAGAACGCCCGGCGCCGGTTTTGTGAGAGGAGATCAACATGTTATATTCGATTGCGTTCTTCCTGGTGCTCCTGTTCCTGGGAATGCCGGTAGCTTTCGCTATTGCCACATCGGGATTCTCGTTTTTCCTGATGCGGCCTGAAATTCCCTGGACCATCCTGGTCCAGAAGTCGTTATCCACGACACAGTCCTTTACGATGCTTGCGATTCCGCTCTTCATTTTCGCAGGCAACCTGATGAACAATACAGGCGTGACGGCACGCCTGGTCAAACTTTCCAACGTCCTGACGGGCCATATGTGGGGGTCCATCGGGCAGGTATCCGTCGTCCTGTCCACCCTGATGGGCGGCGTTTCCGGTTCGGCCGTCGCCGATGCGGCGATGGAATGCCGTATCCTCGGCCCGGAAATGACGAAACGCGGCTACGCCCCCGGCTGGGCTGCCGCCATCAACTGCCTGACCGGCCTGATTGTGGCTACGATTCCCCCGTCCATGGGGCTGATCCTGTACGGCACCATCGGCGAAGTGTCCATCGGCCGTCTGTTTGTGGCCGGCATCATGCCCGGCATCGTCATGTGTATCCTGATGATGGTTGCCACTTCCTGGTCGGCCCATCATTACGGTTACGTACCGGACCATGCCCATCCGTATCCCCTGAAGACGATTGTGAAGGCTTGTATTGACAGTATCTGGGCCCTTATGTTCACGATTCTGCTGATCGTCCTGATTCGCTTCGGCGTCATGACGCCTTCCGAATCCGGTGCCTTCGCTGTGTTCTACGCGCTCTTCGTAGGCGTCTTCATCTACAAGGAAATGAACATGGAGAAGTTCCGCAAATGCGTCGTGGACAGCGTCAAAGACCTGTCGGTCATCACCATGATCCTGGCCTTTTCCGGCATCTTCAGCTATGGCGTCGTATTCGACCAGCTGCCCCGGACGCTGACCAACGCCCTGATTGCCATGACGGACAGCAAGTACGCGCTGTTGTTCCTGCTGATCCTCATGCTGACCGTGTTCGGCATGTTTATGGAAACGACGGTCATCACCCTCATCGTCACACCGATCCTGGTTCCAGTCATCACCCGCTATGGCATTGACCCGGTCCATTTCGGCATCATCATGATGACCATCGTTACGATGGGCTGCTCGACACCGCCTGTCGGCGTTGCGCTTTACACGTGTTCCGACATCATGCACTGCAAAGTGGAAGAGACCACGAAATACGCCATTCCGCTGTTCATCGCCATTGCGGCGACGGTACTCGTCATGGTGTTCTTTCCCGATGCGGTCCTGTTCCTTCCGAACCTGGTGTACGGCACGAGCATGTAGCAGGTGTAGCCACCTGTACGGGGTGTTACTATGAAGAAAGTACTTTTCCGACTGCCTCCAAACCGGGTCCGCCGGAATTACCGCGGCGGCGCCGGCATAGACCGGCTGCACAGGCTGTCCCGCTGCGTTGACACGGATCGGCCGGAGGAATGGATCGGATCGATGACGGAGGCCGTGAATCCGGGCCTGCCGCCCATTTCCCACGAAGGACTGGCCACGGTGGAAACGGAAATAGGCCCCCGGTTTTTGAAGGACGTCATTCAGGACGATCCGGCATTTTACCTGGGCGGTTTCCTGCACCGGGACGGTACATGGCAGCCGGGTTTCCTGTTCAAGATACTCGATTCGGCCATGCGTCTCCATGTCCAGGTGCATCCGACGACGGAATTTGCCCGCCGGGTATTGCACAAGCCTTACGGAAAACTGGAATGTTACTATATCTTGGCGGCCCGCGTTCCACACCCCTATATCCGGCTGGGATTCCAACACGCCCCGACCAAAGAGGCGTGGAAACGGATCATTGAACGGCAGGATCTGGCAGCCATGGATGCCTGCTTTGAACCGGTACCCGTGCGGCCCGGCGAAGTCTGGTACATTCCCGGCGGCATGCCGCATGCCATCGGGGAAGGAATCACCATGCTGGAAATCATGGAGCCCTCGGATCTGGTGGTCCGCTGTGAATACGGGCGCGAAGGCATCATTGTACCTCCGGAAGCACGTTTCATGCAGCGCGGGCTCGATTTCTGCCTCGAAATCTTTGATTACCATACCTGGTCCGTGGCGGAAATCACGGCAAAGTGCCGCGTGACGCCGCCGGAACCGGTCCGCTTGCCAGGGTACGAGGTAGTGCGTCTGATAGACAGCAAATTGACATCATGTTTCCGTGTGGATAAACATACGGTGACGGAACCCGTCACCATACGGCACAATAAGGCCTTCACGCTGGGCGTCGTCTGCCAGGGCGATTGCCATATGTGGTCCGGGATGGAAAACATCCGGCTGGGGCAGGGCGACAGTTTTGCCCTGGCTGCGGCGGCGCAATCCTGCCGCGTCGTTCCTGACGGCGGACCGGTCACCATTGTGACGGTACAATCGGGAGAAAGTATGAGGAAGGAATAGGATGATGGAAGCAAACCTGACGGAACAGGCCAAAGAGCGGCAGCTGGACAGCATGGAAATCTATCCGGTGCTGCGCAAAGCCATTCTGGACCTGTATGTCTGCCCGGGGACGGAGCTCAGCATCCGCAACCTGTGCGAGTACTACCATGCAGGCCGGTCCCCTGTGCGGGACGCGGTCATGCGGCTGCAGCAGGAGGGTTTGGTAACGATTCTTCCGCAGCGCGGCATCATGGTCTCCTTGATCGACCTGGATATCGAGGCGCAGGAACGGTATATGCGGCTGGCCGTGGAAACAGCAGTGACGAGGGACTTTGCCGTCCGCCATACGACGGACCAGCTGCGGGAAGCCGAACGGCTGCTGCAGCAGCAGGTGGACTGGCTGCAGCACGGCGAGGGAGATTATCGTTCGTTCCTGGATCTGGATGACGCGTTCCACGAATACTTTTATGTGGCTATGGGACAGGACTTCTGCTTCCGGACCATGCAGCAGAGCGGCGGATTCTACCGCCGCATGCGTCTGTTGTGCTGCCAGGTCCAGCAAATGTCCCTGAACCTGGAACAGCACGGCCTCATTCTGCAGGCTGTGCGTACCGGCGATGCGGATGGGGTGGCCAGGGCCTTGTCCAATCACCTCCAGAAGCTGGACTATGAGGAGAAGGAACTGCAGGAGAAATATCCCTACATGTTCAAGGGAACGCAGATCCGGGCCTCCGCGCAGCATCTGGGCGTGGACTTCCTGCGTGCCGTCTACGGCGGCCAGAAAGGCTGAGAGAGGAGCTTAACGATTATGAAGATGACCTTTCGCTGGTATGGCGAAAAAGACGATACCATTACCTTGAGGCAGATCAAGCAGATTCCCGGTATGGACGGCGTCGTAGGTGCCCTGTACGATGTCCCGGTCGGGGAGGTGTGGCCCTTGGAGGAAATCGCGGCCCAGGCCGATGCAGCCCGGGCGGCGGGACTCTCCTACGAAACAGTGGAAAGCATCAACGTCCACGAGGATATCAAGCTGGGGCTGCCCACGCGGGACCGCTACATAGAAAACTACATAAAGTCCCTGAAGAATGCGGCCAAATGCGGCGTCAACGTCGTCTGCTACAACTTTATGCCCATCTTCGACTGGACCCGGACGGATCTGGCGAAACCGCTTTACGACGGTTCGACCGCCCTGGCCTTCGACTATCATGTCATTGCAGGCAAGTCGCCCCGCCAGATGGCGGATGAGATTCTGAGCCACAGCAACGGCTACGTGCTGCCGGGCTGGGAGCCGGAGCGTCTGGGCGAATTGGGACGCCTGTTCGATGCGTACGAAGGAATGGGGGAGGAGGACCTGCGGAGCAATCTGGGCTATTTCCTGAAGGCTGTCATCCCGGCCTGTGAAGAGCTTGGCATCCGCATGACCATCCACCCCGACGATCCGCCGCGCAGCGTTTTCGGCCTGCCTCGCATCGTCAAAAACGAACGGGACCTGGACAAGATTGTGAAGCTGGCCGACAGCCCGTCCAACAGCCTCTGCATCTGCACGGGGTCCCTTGGTTCCAACAGGGACAACGATATTCCCCATATCGTCCGCAAGTTCGGGCGCATGGACCGCATCGGCTTCATGCACGTCCGCAACATCCAGGTGCACGAACCGTGGGTGTTCAACGAAGTGGCCCATAAGTCGAAATTCGGCTCCCTGGATATCTACGACATCATGCGCGCCCTGTGGGAAGTCGGATACGAAGGACCCGTCCGTCCGGACCATGGCCGCATGATCTGGGATGAAAAGGGCCGTCCCGGCTACGGGCTGTTCGACCGTGCCCTCGGAGCCAACTACCTGTGCGGTCTGTGGGATGCCATCTGCCGCGAAAACAGCCAGTAAGGCGGGACTCCGTCATTGAGGAAGGAAGCGTGCTTCATGAAGTTATTGGAAAAGAACCTTCAGGATCCGTTTTGGAAAGAACATGGGATTGCCGTTCCCGCTTTCGACCACGCGGCCATGATGGAGGAGACACACCGCCATCCCCGCTGGGTCCACTTCGGCCCCGGCAACATTTTCCGCGCCTTCATTGCCGCCCTGCAGCAGCGGCTGCTGGATAAGGGCCTGGTGCCTTACGGCATTACGGCGGTGGAAACGAATTTTGCCGACCTGATTGAAAAGGTTTATAAAAAGCATGACAACCTGAACATGCTCATGACCATGAATCCCGACCAGAGTGTGGACGAGGCGGTCATCGGCAGCGTCGGGGAAGCGCTGGGCAGCGATCCGAAAACGGACGACTGGCAGCGGCTCCAGGCCATTTTCCGTAACACGGGGCTGGCCATTGTGAGCTTCACGGTCACGGAAAAAGGATACCAGCTGCATAAGCCGGACGGCTCTTACACGGACGCGGCGCTGCAGGATCTGGAAGGCGGGCCGGCAAGGCCTTCCACCTTCATCGGGAAACTGGCCGCCCTGCTGCTGGAACGGTTTCAGGCCGGCCGTCTGCCGGTCACGCTGCTGAGCCTCGACAACTGCTCCCACAACGGCGCCGTGGTACAGGCTTCGGTGCGGGAAATGATCCGCTATTGGGAAAAGAAAGGGGAGGTGACCGGAGCCTTCGCCGATTATATGGAGAAGGACGTCACCTGCCCCTGGTCCATGATCGACAAGATAACGCCCCGTCCTTCTCCTGCCATCCAGGCGATGCTGGAAAAACAGGGCCTGGAGGAGATGGGGATCATCCGGAACGACCACGGCGGCTTTTTCGCACCCTTCGTCAACGCGGAAAAGACGGAATACCTGGTGGTGGAGGACAGCTTCGCAAACGGCCGGCCGCCGCTGGAGGAAGCCGGTGTCATCTTTACGGATCGCGCTACGGTGGAAAAAGTGGAGCGCATGAAGGTCTGTACCTGCCTGAACCCGCTGCACACGGCACTGGCGGTGTACGGTTGCCTGCTGGGATATACGTTGATTGCCGACGAAATGAAGGATCCCGAACTGGCCGGCCTGGTACGGCACATCGGCCAGGAAGGGATGAAGGTGGTTACGAATCCGGGCGTGCTTTCCCCGCAGGCCTTCCTGCAACAATGCCTCGAAGTCCGGTTCCCGAATCCCGCCATTCCCGACACGCCGCAGCGCATCGCCTGTGATACTTCGCAGAAAGTCGGTATCCGGTACGGTGAAACCATCAAGGCTTATGGCAAAGAGGCCGGGCAGCTGCGTTTTATTCCGCTCGCCATTGCCGGCTGGTGCCGTTATCTGCTGGGCGTGGATGACACCGGGCGCCGGTTTGAACTGAGCCCGGACCCGCTGCTCGACCAGCTGCGCAAACAGATGTCCGGCGTGGAATTGGGAGCTCCGACGGATGTACATGCTGCGCTGCAGGGGATTTTAAGCAATGCGGCCATCTTCGGCAGCAACCTGTACGACACGGAGCTGGCGGAAACGGTGGAAGCCTATTTCAGAGAGTTGGTTGCGGGATCCGGCGCGGTGCGCGCGACCCTGAAGAAATACGTGACGAAGGACAAATGAAGAAGGAAAATGAAAAAGACCTGACAGCGATGTCAGGTCCTTCTTCGTTTGGGGTTCAAGGGGAGACATATATTGTCGCACGGTATGGTCCGAGGGACTTACCGTTTCACGCGGGCACCGGCGCCGCCCATGATGGCTTCGACTTCGTCGACGCTTGCCATGGAGGTGTCACCAGGTGTCGTCATGGCCAGGGCACCGTGTGCGGCACCGTAGTTGACGGCCTTTTCGGCATCCCCGGTGGTCATGAGGCCGTAGATGAGGCCCGATGCGAAGGAATCGCCGCCGCCGACGCGGTCCATGATTTCCAGGCCGTTGTAGTCCCTGGCTTTGTAGATTTCCCCGTCAGCCCAGCACAGGGCGCTCCAGTCATTGACCGTGGCGGTCTTGACAGTGCGCAGGGTCGTGGCGACGACCTTGAAGTTCGGGTAGGTCTTGGCGGCTTCGTTGATCATCTTCTTATAGCCTTCGACGTTCAGCTTCTTCAGGCTGGCGTCGTTGCCTTCAATCTTGAAGCCCAGGCAGGCCGTGAAGTCTTCCTCATTGCCTATCATGACATCGACGTACTTCGCAATCTCCTTGTTGACTTCCTGGGCCTTGGCCTGGCCGCCGATGGCGCTCCACATGGAAGGACGGTAGTTGAGGTCGTAGGATACGATGGTGCCGTATTTCTTGGCGGTTTTGATGGCTGCTACGACGGTTTCGCTGGATTGTTCGGACAGGGCCGCGTAGATGCCGCCCGTATGGAACCAGCGTACGCCCAGTTCGCCGAAGATGTAGTCAAAGTCAACATCCTGCGGCGTCATTTTGGAAATGGCCGTGTTGGCACGGTCGGAGCAGCCGACAGCACCACGGATGCCGAAGCCGCGCTCCGTAAAGTTCAGGCCGTTGCGGCAGATGCGGCCGATACCATCGGTCTTGCACCATTTGATGAGCGACGTGTCGACACCGCCCTGGCAGATGAAGTCTTCCATGAGGCGGCCGACTTCGTTGTCTGCAAATGCCGTAATGGCGGCAGTACGCATGCCGAAGCATTTGCGCAGGCCGCGCACGACGTTGTATTCGCCGCCGCCTTCCCAGGCACGGAAGGAACGGGCCGTACGGATACGGCCTTCGCCGGGATCCAGGCGGAGCATGATTTCGCCCAGGCTTACGGCGTCATAACGGCATTCTTCTGCAGGTCTCAGTTTCAAATCCATAATAGCTGACTCCTTTATGATGATGTGATGTATGGCCCTGCGTCAGGGGCGGATTGCTTTGACAAGCGCCACGGCCTCTTCGGCGTTCAGTTTGATCTTTTCAAAGTTGCCGGCGCTGATGTCGTCCTTTTTGGCAATCCAGCTGCCGCCGACAGCCCAAATCTTTTCATAAGACAGGTAGTCCGGGGCGTTTTTCAGGCTGATGCCGCCCGTCGGCATGAAGTACGTGTTCACATAAGGGCCGGCCAGGGCCTTGATCATCTTGAGGCCGCCCGCCGCTTCCGCCGGGAAGAACTTGACGACCTTCAGGCCGAATTCCAGGGCCATTTCGATTTCCGTCGGGGTCTGGATGCCGGGTGTAACGGGAATCCCGTTATCCACGCAGTATTTGACGACCTTGGCGTTGAAGCCGGGACTGACGATGAATTTGGCACCGGCGGCGACGGCGCGTTTGGCCTGGTCCACGGTCAGGACCGTACCGGCACCTACGAGCATGTCCGGGAATTTGGACGCCATGATGCGGATGGATTCTTCCGCGGCGGCGGTACGGAACGTCACTTCCGCCACCGGCAGGCCGCCGTCACACAGCGCCTTGCCCAGGGCTTCGGCGTCCTTGGCGTCGTCCAGTACGACGACGGGCACTACGCCAAGTTCATGAAATTTCTGCAATACATCCGTCATAAAGATACCTCCTTTAATTGTCAGGGAACAGGATATCGGTTATCATCGGGGTCCAGCGGACCGCAGGCGGCCCGCTGGACGGTTTTTCAAATAAATTATATCATGCACCCTGTAAAAGTCAAAAAAACACACCGTGCAGAAATATAAAGTTTTACATAAAAATGAAGGGACATATTTAGTCCCAATGGGACTGTTGTATCTATTTCAAAAACAATTGATACAAATATCAGACAATTGCGGGTTAGCCCTTGCAAGCAGGGTTTTCACCTGCTATGCTTAATGTATACAAGATGTATGCAAGACGGAACGGGAACGGAAATGTCCCGAATCCATTCCTCCGTATTTTACGGATTCCTGGCAAGGGGCGGAGCGTGGAAATGGTGGAAAGAAACCTGAAGGACAAAGCCTACAACTACATCAAGGAGCGGATCATCCGCTGCGAGTTCCTGCCGGGACAGTTCCTGGTGGAAGCGGAGCTGATCAGGGCCATCGACGCCAGCCGCACGCCCATCCGGGAGGCTCTGAACAAACTGGAGCAGGACCGGCTGATCACGATCCTGCCGAAACGGGGCATCCTGGTGAACGACATCACGCTGGCGGACATCAACGCCATTTACGAAGTACGGTTCCTCGTGGAGCCGCCTGTCGTGCGTAAATACGGACATCTCATTTCGGATGCCAAACTGGAGGAGATGCTCCTGAAGAACAATGCCAGTGCCGCGCTGGAACACGATTTGAACGAGTACGACCTGGACAGCGAGCTGCACAACTTGTTCATCGAAACCTGTGGCAATACGTACCTGATGGAACTGATGCAGCGCATCTTCGCACAAAACCACCGGGTGCGCATCCTGTCCGGCGAACGGCTGGAATATAGGCTGCAAGCGACGGTGCGCGAACACGAGGCCATCCTCGAGGAGCTCCTGAAAAAGGACTACACCGCGGCGGAAGAGGCGATGCGGATTCACTTGGAACACTCCCGGGAAGCGGCCGTGACTCTCATGACGACGGATGTACGGTCCTGGGGAAGGGCAGCCGGCAACGGCTGACGCGCCGCGGGACGGCAATAAGGAAGGCAGATTGGCGCAGCACCCGCGCTTTTATAACACAGGATGCAAAAGATCATCAAAGGAGGAATTTCATAATGAACAAGAAGGCATTGGCAATCGGTGTGGCAGGCAGTTTGCTGGCATTGGCCCTGGCGGGCTGCGGCGGCGACAAGAAGACGGACGGGAAGTCCGCACCTGCCAAAGACGGTAAAAAGATCGTCCTGCGCGTCGCTTACGAAAACAGCAAGACCGAACCGGTCGGTGTCGCCTGGGAAAAAGCTAAGGAAATCCTGAACAAGAAATCCAACGGCACCATGGAAATCGTAACCTATCCGGATTCCCAGCTGGGCAAGAAGTCCGCCCTCATCGACTCCATGCTGATGGGCGAAAACGTCTGCACCCTGGCCGACGGTGCCTTCTATGCCGACTATGGCGTGCCGGACTTCGGCATCGTCTTCGGGCCGTTCCTGTTCGACAACTGGGATCAGTGCTGGAAGCTGACCAAGTCCCAGTGGTATAAGGACCAGGAAGGCAAACTGGAAAAGAAGGGCCTGAAACTTCTGGCCTCGAACTGGATTTACGGCGAACGCCACACCCTGACCACGAAACCGGTCAACAAGGTGGAGGACCTGAAAGGCATGAAGATCCGTGTGCCGGGCAACAAGATCCAGACTGAAGGCTTCAACGCACTGGGTGCCACGGCAACGGGCATGCCTCTGGGCGATGTTTACCAGGCCTTGCAGAGCGGCACCATCGAAGGTGCTGAAAATCCGCTAGGCACCCTGTACGGCAGAAAACTGCAGGAAGTAGCCAAGTACCTGATCCTGGACGGCCATGTCAAGAACTTCACGACCTGGGTCGTTTCCGAGAAATGGTTCTCCGGCCTGACCAAGGAACAGCAGCAGTGGCTGTTGGAAACCGCGGAAGAGGCTGGTAAGATCAACAACGAGATCCAGCAGAAGACCGAAAAGGATTACCTGGAAAAGATGAAGAAGGAAGGCGTCAAAGTCGTCGATCCGACTCCGGAAGTCCTGGCCGGCTTCAAGGAAAAATCCAAAGCATTCTATGCCAAGGGCAAAGATTTCGGCTGGTCCGACGGTTTGTACGAAACCGTCCGCAAAGCCATGCAGTAATCCGGGTTCCCGCGGCTGCTGAAGCGTAAGGGACAGTTCCATGGAAAATCCTCATTGCGGTGCCCGCCGACGCGGGCATCGCAATCCTGCGCTTTCAGCCCCGTCACAACCAACAAGAGGAGCTTTTAGAAATGAAAGAAAATCAGTTCAGCCTGAAACGTTGTCTTAGCAATCTGGACCTCGTCATTGCCGGAATTGTGCTGGCCATCCTGATTATACTGACATTTGCGGGCGTAATCTGGCGTTACTTCTTATCGAAGCCGTTTGTCTGGCTGGAAGAAGTGCAGCTGGCCTGCATGGTCTGGATCGTTTTTGCGGCCGCCGGTGCCGCGTTCCGTCTGGGCAACCATGTGGCCATCGAAATGATCGTCGACCTGCTGCCGCGCTTCCTGCAGAAGATTGTACAGGTCCTTATTTCGGTTATTGTGGTCGTTGTCCTGGGTTATCTGCTGTACAACACCGTCGGATTCGTCGAAGTGTTCTTCCGCACGGGCCGTTCCACGAGCATCATGAAGATTCCCTACTGGCTGATTTATGGGATCGCCATCCCGGCCTATGTCGATATGGTCGTCAGCTATTTCTACAGCGTCATCAAAGGCGTGAAGAGCGAAGCAAAGGAGGCGGCATCGAGCGGTGAGTGACGTATTGCTTTTATCCTCTGTCATCATGCTGGTCCTTTTGTTTTTAAAAGTACCTGTGTTCATTTCCGTACTTGGTGGTTCCCTGGTCTACTTCCTGCTGAACCCCGATATCAACTCCGTCATTTTCGCCCAACAGATGATCCTGGGCACGGAAAAGATTTCCCTGCTGGCCATCCCGTTCTTCGTTTGCGCCGGCATCGTCATGAACTATACAGGCGTGACAAAACGCATCATGGACTTCTGTGAAGTCGTGACAGCACACCTGCCCGGCGGCCTGGCACAGGTCAACGTCCTGCTGTCCACGGTCATGGGCGGCCTGTCGGGGTCTAACCTGGCTGATGCGGCTATGGAAGCGAAGATGTTGATTCCCGAAATGACGCGCAAAGGCTTCTCCCTGTCGTTCTCAAGCGTCGTGACGGCTGCTTCGTCCATGATCACGCCCCTGATTCCCCCGGGCATCGCGATGATCCTGTACGGCTGCATTGCCAATGTCTCCATCGGCAAACTGTTCGTGTCCGGCATCGGTGTCGGCGGCCTGTTGTGCATCTCCATGATGATCCTCGTCGGGGTCATTTCGAAAAAGCGCAATTACGGCAAGCTGACGACGGAAAAACTGACAGGTGAACGCGTCAAGAAGGCCCTGAAACCGGCCATCCTGCCGCTGCTTCTGCCAATCATCATCATCGGCGGTATCCGTATCGGCGCCTTCACGGCGACCGAAGCCGGTGCCGTCGCCATCATCTACGCCATCCTCCTGGGTTTCCTGTACCGTGACATGAAGCTGCAGGACCTGGTGGCGAGCCTTAAAGAGACGGTCGCTTCCACATCGTCCATCATGCTGATTGTATCGGCGGCTTCCGTCTATTCGTGGATCCTCACGCGCGAACGCGTGCCCCAGACCCTGACGGAATGGATGCTCCAGACCATCGATAACAAGTTCGTGTTCCTCATTGCCGTCAACATCTTCCTGCTGATTGTCGGCATGTTCATCGAAGGCAATGCCTCCATGATCATTCTGGTACCGCTGCTGGCCCCCATTGCGGCGCAGTACGGCATCAACGAAATCCAGTTCGCCATGATCTACATCTTCAATAACGCCATCGGCGCCCTGTCGCCTCCGATGGGTACCCTGATGTTTGTCACGTGCTCCATTTCGAAGTGTCCGACGGCGGACTTCATCAAGGAAGGCATCCCGTTTTACATCATGCTGGTGGTCGACCTGATTCTAATCACCTATTTCGAACCCCTGACACTGTTCCTGGTCAACCTGATTTACTGATAGAATGTGAGGAGGCAAGTTCCATATTATGAAAGCAATCTATATCGAAGAACCGGGCAAAGTCACGTTCCGTGATATCCCGAAGCCGGTCCGCAAACCCGGCGAAGCCCTGCTGAAGGTGCTGTACGGCGGCATCTGCGGCAGCGACCTGAGTTCCTACCGGGGCACCTTCGCCTATTTCGCTTACCCCCGTATTCCGGGCCATGAGTTTTCCGCGGAAATCGTGGAGATTGACGACAACGACCAGGGCCTGAAACCGGGCATGGTCGTCACTTGCAACCCCTATTTCAATTGCGGCCACTGCTACTCCTGCCAGCGCGGCATCGTCAATGCCTGCACGAGCAACGAGACCATGGGCTGCCAGCGTGACGGCGCCTTCTGCGAATACATCACCATGCCCATCGAACGCATTTACGACGGCAAAGGCCTGCCGGCCAACCTGCTGTGCGCCATTGAACCGTTCTGCATCAGCTGGCACGGCGTGTCCCGCGCCCACATCAGGAAGGGGGACAAGGTGCTGATCGTCGGGGCCGGCACCATCGGCGTGCTGGCCGCCATTTCCGCCAAGGCCAAAGGCGGCGAAGTCTACATCGCCGACGTGGCGCAGCCGAAACTGGATTACGCCAAAAAGTATTTCGGCGTGGCGGGCACCATCCTGAACTCTTCCGAGGAAGCCTTTGCCAAGGCCTGCAATGAAATCACCGGCGGCAACGGGTTCGATGTGACCATCGAGGCCGTCGGCCTGCCTTCCACGTTCCAGAACTGCATCGACGCGGCCGCCTTCGGTGCCCATATGGTGCTTATCGGCGTAGGCAAGAAGAATCTGGACTTCAACTTCACGCTCCTGCAGAAGAAGGAGTTGAACGTGTGCGGGTCCCGCAACGCCCTGAAGAAGGACTTCCTGGAACTGATCGACCTGGTCAGGACGGGCACGGTGCCCCTGGACAAGGTGGTCACGGACGAATATGGCTTCAGCGAAGCCCCCAAGGCGTTTGCCGATTTCTCCGCCCATGCGGGCGAAATGCTGAAGGTGCGCATCGACTTCAGCCGGTAATCCAACAGAACTGGTAAGTGCGTCATTCCGCCTGCCGGCAGGATATCATCCGGCCGGCAGGCTTTTTGACTGGAAAGAGGGACAGGACATCGGCCTGTCGGAAAGGATGATGAGATGGATCAGTTAAGCTTCAAGACGCTGGCAAAGCTCGGTTACAAGGGCTATTTGAAGAAGAAGGCCCCGGAAAAGGTGCTCCAGTTCGGCGAAGGAAATTTCCTGCGCGCCTTTGTGGAGGACTTTCTGGACCAGGCCAATGAAAAGGCGGACTGGAACGGCAAAGTGGCCATCGTGCAGCCGACGCCGCGGGGCCGCAAGACCGATGCCATCAACGCCCAGGACGGGCTGTACACTCTGTATCTGCGGGGCAGCGAAAACGGCCGCAAGGTGGATGAAAAGCGCGTCATCTCGTCCGTGAGCCGCTGCATCAACCCTTACCGGGACTACGGCGGATTCATCGAGGCGGCCTGCGGGAAGGATTTGGAGATCATCACGTCCAATACGACGGAAGCGGGCATTGCCTACGACCCGGCCATGAAGCTGGAAGACAGGCCCTGCCTGAGCTTTCCGGGCAAACTGACCCAGGCTTTGTATGCGCGGTTCCAAAAGGGCTTGCCGGGCCTCCTCATCCTGAGCTGCGAGTTGATTGACAACAACGGCAAGGAATTGTTGAAATGCGTCAATCACCACATCGATGACTGGAAGCTGGGGGACGCGTTTAAGCAGTATGTGAATGAAGAAAACACGTTCTGCAGCACCCTGGTGGACCGCATCGTCCCCGGCGGGGCCAGGGACGAAGCTGAAAGCGCCGCCATGGACGCGGCCAACGGCTATACAGACGCCTTGAAGGACGTCGGTGAATGCTTCGGCATCTGGATTATCGAAGGCGACGCTTCGCTGAATGACCGGCTGCCGTTCCATAAGGCCGGACTGGACAAGTTCGTCCAGGTCGTACCCGATGTCGCCCCGTACAAGAAACGCAAAGTACGCATCCTGAACGGTGCCCACACTGGCTTCGTCCTGGGTTCCTACCTGGCCGGGCAGGACATCGTGCGCGACTGCATGCACAATGAGACCATCAAGGGGTTCATGAACAAGATGCTCTATGAGGAAGTCATTCCGACCCTGCCGCTGGACAAACAGGATCTGCAGGATTTTGCCGCTGCCGTGGCGGACCGGTTCAACAACCCCTTCGTCGACCATCAATTGCTGAGTATTTCCCTGAATTCGACATCGAAATGGCGGACCCGCAACATGCCGTCCTTCAAAGATTACGTGGCGGCCCAGGGCAGACTGCCGGTCTGCCTGACCATGTCCCTGGCGGCGTATATCGCGTTCTACAGCTGCGACGTGCAGCGCCGTGAAAGGGACGGCCTCATCTGCCGGCGCCCCAATGGCAACGAGTACAAGGTGCAGGACGACGCCTGGGTCCTGGATTTCTATTCCGCACACCGGGCGGATACGCCGGAAGACCTGGTCCATGCCGTCCTGGCGAACGAAACGATGTGGGGCGAAGACCTGACGCGTACGGCCGGACTGGAAGAAGCCGTGGTCCGTGATTTGAAATGCATCCGCACGGACGGGGCGGAAAAGGCGTTCGCGTCCTGCCTCTGAGAGGAGCAGCCTTATGAACGACGTAATTCAGATTCATCCCAACGATTCCGTGGCCGTGGCCCTGCGGCAGCTTCGCAAAGGAGAAGCCGTGACGGCGGGAACCGTTTCCGTGACAGTTCTCGAAGATATCCCGCGGGGGCATAAGATTGCGCTGCGGCCCATCACAAAGGGCGAGGCGGTCCGCAAGTACGGCGTCGCCATCGGCCATGCCGTGCGGGACATTCCTGCCGGCGCCCACGTACATACGCACAATATGCAGACGAACCTGTCGGGGGAAGAGGAATATACTTACCGCCCCGCAGACTGCCGCCTGACGCCGCGTCCGGCGGAAACGTTCCAGGGCTTTTTGCGCAAGGACGGACAGGCGGGCATCCGCAACGAGGTCTGGATCCTTCCCACCGTCGGCTGCGTGAACGATGTGGCCCGCAGGCTGGCGGCGGACAATCAGGACCTGCTGCAGGGGACCGCGGTGGACGGCATCTATGCGTTTACCCACCCCTATGGCTGCAGCCAGAGCGGAGCCGACCATGCGCAGACACGCAGACTGCTGGCCGCCCTGACCCGGCATCCCAATGCCGGCGCCGTGCTGGTGCTGCATCTCGGCTGCGAAAACCTGACGCACGGGCAGTTCGTGGAGGAACTGGGGGATTACGACCCGGAACGGGTACGTTTCCTGACATGCCAGCAGGTCGACGACGAGTTTTCTGCCGGGCGGAAGCTGCTGCAGGAATGCGTGGCCTTTGCAGGGCAGTTCCGGCGGCAGCCTCTGCCGGCTTCCAAACTCGTCGTGGGCCTTAAGTGCGGTGGTTCCGACGGTTTGTCGGGCATTACGGCGAACCCTGCTGTCGGCCGGTTCAGTGACCTGCTTCTGGCGGAAGGCGGCAGCACAATCCTGACGGAAGTGCCGGAAATGTTCGGCGCCGAATCGATGCTGCTGGACCGCTGCGTATCACCGGAAGTATTTCAGAAGGCGGCCGCCATGCTGAATGGGTTCAAGGACTATTTCCTGTCCCACCATACGGTGGTATACGAAAACCCCAGCCCCGGCAACAAGGCCGGCGGCATTTCGACCCTCGAAGACAAGAGCTGCGGCTGTGTGCAGAAGGGCGGTACGGCACCGGTGTCCGATGTGCTCGGATACGGGGAACGCGTCCGGACGCCGGGGCTTTCCCTGCTCTACGGGCCGGGCAACGACCTGATTTCCAGTACGGCCCTGGCCGCCGCCGGGGCCCAGCTGATCCTGTTCACCACGGGCCGCGGTACTCCCTTCGGGACACCTGTCCCGACGCTGAAGATTGCGTCCAATTCGGAACTGGCGGAATACAAGCCCGGTTGGATCGATTTCAACGCCGGTACCGTGGCGGAAGGCGAAACACTGGACCAGGCCGGACGGCGGCTGCTGCAGCTGGTACTGGAAACCGCCGGCGGCAACCGTTCGAAGAACGAGCTGAACGGATACCGGGGCATCGCCATCTTCAAGGATGGCGTGAGCCTGTAACGATGCCTGCCGCACAGTGTAAGGATGGAACCGGCTTTTCCAAGATACAGAAATCTCCGTCCCCGGACACAGGGTGTGACCGGGAACGGAGATTTTCTCTGCCTTTTATGTCCTTTGCCTTATTCCTTCCCTTTTCTGCCGCGTACATGGCTGAAAAGATAGAGCGGTAAGAAGATGATCCACGCAAGGAAGGTCCCCAGGGCCCACCAGGCGGCATGGGGCACATTGTGGTTGCGGGCGTCGTTATGTACAAAGTAGGCCAGCGAGAGGGATAAGATCCAGTTGAAATAGCTGATGCCGAATGGTCCGGCTTCCAACAAAGAGTTGAAATAGGATTCCTGCATGATGTAACTCCTTATTCCTTAAAAACAGGGACATCCGGAAGAAGCCGCAGGGACGCGGCGTTGCGCAGACTCCGGCTGGTCTTGAGGTTTTCGATGCTGACCTCGAACAGGCGGTCCCACGGGAAATCGACCTGGAAGGTCGTTCCGACTGTAATGACATAATTCTTGGAGAGCCGCTCCATGTCCTGCTGGGCGATATTCCGGATTTCCGGACGATGAGCGCCCAGATTGTATTTCAGGGCGTTTTCCTTCTTCTTTTCCAGATCCGTGGAGATGATGCGGCGCGCATTGGACTGGTAGTACCAGTCGTCCAGGATGCGCTCCCGCAGGAGCGCATCCTGGTTTTCCTTCGGCGTGGTTTCGGCAAGCATGCCCTGGGCGATGGCGAACCCGATGGCGTTGTCCGCCGTGTTCCAGCCGTTGTAGGCACTCAGGCGTTCCGTAAACCCGCGCAGGGACATTTCGTTCATGAACCCGTTGTCTCCGCCGTTGGAGAAGGCGACATCGGCCAGGGAGATGTTGCGGCCCTGGTCCAGCATGTGGCCCAGGTTCGTAATGTACCGTTTATTGGACGGCGAAGCGAAATATTGATTGGAAAGGTCTGTCGAATCGCGGGTGATGCCGTCAGCCGGTGTGTTGATAGCCAGCACGACATCCGCATGGGCCGGGTCGTTTACAAGGGACCCGCCGGCAGCGAGGATCTGTTCCGGAACGGACGTGCCCAGGGGCAGGTCTGAATACTGTGGTATCGTTTTGGCCCCGACACCTTCCACGTACATCTGGTACACTTTCGGCACGCGGCCGGCCTGTTCATTGGCGGCACGGGTGAGCAGCAGCAGACCCAGCTGGTCAACACCAGGCAGGATCTGGAATTCCGACGCCGCAACGTCGGCATTGCTCAGGGCAAGATGGCGCGCCTCCATATGGGTGTGCGAGTAGGGGGCATTGTCGTCCTTGCCTACGGCAAAGTAGTCAAAACGGCCCATGCGGGCGAGCATAGCCAGTTCCCGGTTGATCTCCATGTTTTTGCTGCGCCGGTCCAGCCAGTCCTTCAGATGACTCTTGGCCATGTTGCGTTCCAGCGTACCCGATTCAAAATCCTCGAGCAGGGATGCGGCATGGACATCGGATTTGTCCGCCAACTGCGAATATTTGAAGATGGCCGGCCCGACGTCGCTGTAATAGGCCGGTTCCACATTGCCGTAACTTTCGCGTGGCGTCCGCATGAGCGTCGAAAATCCGTAGAAGCGGATGTTTGTGTCCATCTTCAGGTTCTTGAGCCGCGTCACGCGTGCCTGCAGCGCATCCAGCGGGATGTTGTGCGTCCGGGAGGCGACCAGGCCGCCGTAAATCAGGGCATCCGTCGAGATGACGGCGCCGTCCACTTTTTCCGCCCGGTGTTCCAGCCAGTCCCACAGCTTTTCCGTATCGGCCGGGGCCGTACGGGTGGCCAGGAGTTTGGCCGGTGGCGTATAGATCTTGTAACCTGCCGCTTCCATGACCCGGACCGGGTAATCGTAACAGACAGGGCGGTTATCCAGGGGGATGAAGATGAAGGACGTTTTCTGTTTGGCCTGCGCGGCGGCCGGAGCCAGGAATGTGGCCAGGGCCAGCAGGGCTGCCAGAAAACGGTATAGGGAATGCCTCATCATGAATCGGTCCTCTTCTTTCCTTGGGAAGCTTTACCTTTTGCCGCTGCTGCCGGGGTGCGGCAGGCGTCGGGAAAAAGGCTGCTATCAAATAATTATAACGCATAACGCAAAGAAAGAAAAGGGGCGGCACAATGGTTCCCGTCATATGAAAAGGCCGGCCCCGCAGGAGCCGGCCAGAGTAAGCATGTCTGTATCTGTGATTATGGAAGGGCTTGTCAATCCTGCACCTTGTCGTCGATTTCCTGCTGCAGGCGGGCGATGAAGGCATCGAGCTTCATGGCCCCCAGGTCGCCGCCATGGCGTTTGCGGACGGCGACGGTGCCGTCTTCCTCTTCCTTGGCGCCGATGACCAGCATGTAGGGGACCTTCTGGACCTGTGCTTCGCGGATCTTTTTCCCGATCTTTTCGGACCGGTCGTCCAGGGTGACGCGGAAGCCCAGTTCGAACAGCTCGTCATAGACCTTCTTCGCATAGCCCTGCTGCTTGTCCGTAATGGGCAGTACGCGGACCTGGTTCGGAGCCATCCAGACGGGGAAGGCACCGGCGTAATGTTCGATCAGGATGCCGATGAAGCGTTCGATGGAACCGTACACGACGCGGTGAATCATGATGGGACGGTGCTTCTGCCCGTCTTCGCCGGTGTACTCGCAGTTGAATTTTTCCGGCAGCAGCATATCCAGCTGGATTGTGCCGCACTGCCAGGTGCGTCCCAGGGAGTCTTCCAGATGGAAGTCGATCTTGGGGCCGTAGAAGGCGCCATCGCCTTCGTTGACCACGTAAGGCAGATGATTGTTTTCCAGGGCCTTGCGCAGGCCTTCCGTCGCGATTTCCCAGGATTCGTCGGTGCCCAGGGAATTTTCAGGACGGGTGGACAGTTCTGCATGATACTTGAGGCCGAAGGTGGCGTACACTTCATTGAACAGTTTGATGACGTTCGTGATTTCCGGCTGGATCTGTTCCGGCGTCATGAAGATATGGGCGTCGTCCTGGGTGAAGCAACGGACACGGAACAGGCCGTGCAGCGCGCCGGAAAGTTCATGGCGGTGTACCAGGCCCAGTTCGGCGTAACGCAGGGGCAGCTCCTTGTAGGAATGGGGGCGGGTGTTGTAGACCAGCATGCCGCCGGGGCAGTTCATGGGTTTGATGGCGTAGTCTTCGCCGTCGATCTTGGTGAAGTACATGTTTTCACGGTAATGGTCCCAGTGACCGGAACGGATCCACAGTTCGCGGTTCATGATCAGAGGGGTCATGACTTCATCATAATGGTATTTGCGATGTACCTGATGCCAGTATTCCAACAGGGCATTGCGCAGCAGCATGCCGTTGGGATGGAAGAACGGGAAGCCCGGGCCTTCGTCGTGCAGGCTGAAGATGTCCAGTTCTTTGCCCAGTTTGCGGTGATCGCGTTTTTCAGCCTCTTCCAGCATATGCAGGTAGGCCTCCAGGTCTTCCTTGCTGGCAAACGCTGTGCCGTAGATGCGCTGCAGCATCTTGTTCTTTTCATTGCCGCGCCAGTAGGCACCGGCGATGCTCATCAGTCTGAAGGCTTTGACACGGCCCGTGGAGGGGCAGTGCGGACCGGCACACAGGTCGGTGAAATCGCCCTGGGTGTAGAGGCTGATGACGGCGTCCTTCGGGAGGTCGTTGATCAGTTCCACCTTGTAGATCTCGTTTTCAGCAGCAAAACGTTCCAGCGCTTCTTCGCGGGACACTTCGCTGCGGACCAAGGGGATGTTCTGTTTGACGATTTTGGCCATTTCCTTCTCAATGGCGCGCAGGTCATCGGGCGTGAAGACATGGTCGCTGTCCAGGTCATAATAGAAGCCGTTGTCGATGGCCGGGCCGATGGCGAACTTCACCCCCGGGAACAGGTGCTGGATAGCCTGGGCCATGACGTGGGACGCCGTATGGCGGATGGCATGGAGGCCTTCCTTCGTGTCCGGCGTTACGAATTCGATCTCGGCGTCCTTTTCCAGTTTGTCGCCCAGGTCCTTGTTTTCACCGTTTACAACAGCCAGCAGGGCCTGTTTGCCCAACTTCTGGTTCAGGTCCCTGGCGATGTCCAGATAAGTGGTGCCTGCGGGATATTCCCGTACGCTGCCATCTTTCAACGTTACTTTGCAGTCAGCCATTGTTTGTTCCTCCTAAAACTTATGCTATATGGAAAAATGATTGAGAAAACATGGGAAATAAAAAAACCCCGTACCCGACATCGGGACGAGGTTGCTCGCGGTTCCACCCAAATTGACTGCTGTGCAGTCCGCTTTCTGAATGATAACGCTGTTCAAGCGGCGCTTCATACTGGGCGGGTTTCCGCTTTTCCGAAGGCAGTTTGAAGGGGGTTGGGAAGATGTCCTGGCCCGGCCGCTCTCAACATACACGGCCTTTTCTGTAAAGCTGGTGCAGCTCCTGTTTCCTTCGCATCACTGTTCGCATTTTTCACTATGGCTAGATTATAACACTTTAAGGGGTGATGTCAAGCCGGAACGGCTTTTCCGTGTCCAGGCTTTCCTTTTTCCCCCGTTCTGGAGTACAATGAATATATATCATCCAAGTAACTCATTACAGAACCGAGGAAGGGAGTATTCCTGTGAATCCTGTGCAAGAGCCGGGCGCCCCGAAAACGCCGTTCAGTTATTGGAAGCTTTTCGTGTCGACCTTCATCATCAGTACCTTCACGGTCGGCGGCGGCTTCGTGATTGTGCCGCTCCTGAAGTCGAAATTCGTCGATGAATACGGCTGGATCGGGGACGACGAGGCCCTGGACCTCGTGGCCATCGCCCAGTCCGCACCAGGCGTGGTGGCAGCCAATGCGGCCATTATCCTGGGGTACCGCATGGGCGGGTTCCGCGGTACCGCCGTAGCCCTTTTCGCCACCGTGCTGCCGCCCCTCATCACCCTGACCATCATTTCCTATTTTTACGAAGCCTTCAAAACCAACCTCTACGTGCGTATACTTTTAAAAGGCATGCAGTGCGGTGTGTCGGCGGTCCTGGTCAACGTGCTTCTGGGGCTGGTTGCCAGGCAGGTGAAGAAGCGGCTCGTCCTGCCGCTCGTCATCATGGCCGGGTCGTTCACCGCCTCCGTCTTCTTCCACGTCAACGTCATGGAAATCATCCTGGCCGACGCCGTTATCGGGCTGCTCCTGATGCGCGACCCCGTGTACAATTGAGGAGGCGCGCCATGGAACTGATTCTGCAATTATTCCTGAGTTTCGCCAAAGTAGGCTTGTTCTGCATCGGCGGAGGCTATGCGTCCCTGCCCCTCATCCAGGAGGAAGTGGTGACCCGCTTCGCCTGGATGTCCATGAACGAGTTCGTCGACATCTTCACCATTTCCCAGATGACGCCCGGTCCCATCGGTATCAACGCGGCGACCTTCGTCGGCAGCAAGGTGGCCGGCATTCCCGGCTCCGTCGCGGCTACAGCCGGTTTTGTGTTCCCCTCGGTGGTCATCGTCCTGCTGCTGGGGTACCTGTACTACCGTTACGGCAGTGTGGGTCCCATCCGCGGCGTTCTGAACGCCCTGCGGCCCGCCGTGGTCGCCCTTATCGCCAACGCCGGTATCGGCATCCTGCTCCTGGCCTTGTGGAACTGCGAAGAGGCGCCTGTCAGCCTGGCCCAGACCGACTGGCCCGGCGTCTTCATCTTCGTCGTGTCTCTCGCGGCCATCCGCTGTAAGTTCGGTACCATCAAGACCCTGGCGGCATCCGGCGTCCTGGCACTCATCCTGTTCCTGGCCCTGGGCATTACGCCGCCCTGATTCCCTTTGTAAAGGAGCGATGTTTCATGATCCTGTATTTTTCCGGCACGGGCAATTCCCTGAGTGTGGCCCGCACTCTGGCTGAAGAAACGGGCGACAGTCTCTGCCATATGGCCGATGCATTGCCTCCGGCCGGCAACCCTGGCACGGGCGAAGCTCCGGTCATGATGCCTGCCAGAGTCATCGGCCTGGTATTCCCGGTCTATTATAATGACGTACCGGACGCCGTCAAGGAGTTCCTGGACAAGGTCCGCTTCGATCCGTCTTCCTATATTTATGCAGCCGTCACCTGCGGCGGGTCGGCCGGCAACACCCTGTCCAACCTGGACCGCATCCTGCAGCGCCGGGGCTGCCGCCTTTCCTATGGCAGGCCGTTCTTCATGATTGCCAATTCCACGGCGACGTGGAAACGGCAGGTCACGTATGACTATGGCCGGCTGGAAACGGCCCGGCGCGAAGCCCGGAATATGGCGGCCGCCGTGCGGAGCCGTACGACGGACCGGTCGGCCCTCCGCCGTTCCCTCACTGCCACCGTCATGGGCTCCTCCCTGAGCCGGGCCCTGATGAAGGGCTTCCTGCAGCCGTCGGTTAACCCGTCTGCCTGCGTCCATTGCGGTATCTGCGTGCGGGTGTGTCCGAATCACAACATTACGGAACGGGAAGGGCGGATCGTACTGGGCAGCCACTGTACCCAGTGCCTGGCCTGTGCCCACTGGTGTCCCCACGGCGGCATAGCCGTCCATGGCCGCGTTATCCCGAAAGAGACCCGCTACCACCATCCGGATATCAGCCTGCAGGACATGTTCCGGCGCTGACGGATCCCCCCTTGTCTCTTCAATCGGGGAGAAGAGGACAACATATAAAAAAAGGAAGCAGCCTTCGCAAGGGTTCAGAATTTGCGGCGGCTGCTTTTGTGTTCGATTTTGACCCATGTCTTTTGGTGGTTGAACATGGAAATGAGGGAAATATAGGAGAGAAGGGAATAGAAGATGGGCATGGTCAGGATGCCGGCTGCCAGTTTGCGGGCCGGCCGGCCGGAAAGGCGCGCAGCCAAGTAGCCCGTGAGGATGGTGGCCAGATAGCCCGCCAGGGTGGGTACGAAGAAGAGCAGGTACTGACCGTCGCGGAGCATGATGCAGGCATTCAGCACGAAACAGATGGCTGTCAGGCCGAACAGGCCCGTCAGGTAGACACCGGCGAAAATGTCGAAGAGACGCCATGAGGGCCGGGCTGTGAAGGTGCTGAACCAGTCCCAGGCATAATTGGTGCAGACCTGGATGCCTCCCGTACACCAGCGCCGCAGCTGGGACCACATGACGGAAAAACGGGCCGGCTGTTCGTCGTAGAAGAAGGCGCTGTCCACGTAGACCACGCGGTGACCGGCCAGATTCTGCTGGAAGGTGAATTCCACGTCTTCGGACACGCTGCACGAGTACCAGCCGTTTTGCAGCAGATCTTTGCGGAAGGCGAACCCCGTCCCCGAGACCATGGCCGACAAGCCTAATTCATAGCGGGGCAGGTTGTACATGGAATTGACCATGGCCCAGTACATGGTGTACCATTGCGTGACGAGGGAGTCGTAAGGATTCTGGGCCAGCCGGCGCCCCGTAACGATGGCGGCGCCGGCTGTGAAGGCCTCGTTGAATTTCGCCAGGAAGCCCGGTCCGACCTGGTTGTCGGCATCGAAGATGGTGATGCAGTCGAATGGTTCCGGCAGGGACAGAAGGCGCGGCATGAAGTCGTTCAGCACTTTGCCCTTGCTGCTCCGTCCGCCTTCCGTGTGTTCCCATACGGTGACGCCCGGAAAACGGCGGGCCAGTGCCACCGTACCATCGGTGCAGTGGTCCGCGAAGACGAAGGTATGGTACCGGTCTGCCGGATAATGCATATCCTGCAGGTCCTGCAGGATATGCCCCAGGACCTGTTCCTCGTTATGGGCGCAGATGACGATGGCAAACTTCACAGGATGGGCGGCTGCAGCGGTCTGTACGGCCTGTTTCGCTGCCGTATCCGTGCCGATTGCGGCTGGTGCCTGCGGATCCTGGTCCGCATAGGGCCCTGGCGTGATGCGCTCCGGGCTGCGTGCTTTCCGACGCCGCCGCAGGCGTTGCAGCAGGCCGGCGCAGCAGACGAGGATGCACCATACAATAAAGGAAGAAAAGATTAGCTGTAATGTCCACATGATATCAATACATCAAACTCATTTAGTTGCTGGAAACTTACATAGGATGTATTTTTATTTTACCTCAAAACAACAGGGAAAAGAAAGGGTGAAACAGATTTCAATGGAAAAGGGTAAACCAACGGTTGACACAGAGGAACCCAGGGTGTATACTAATCGAGTAACAAAGCAGAAGCCATCCGCTTCTCACCTTGCGGCCAAGCTCGACAGGGTTGAATAAGGCAATCATTTTGCGCGGGTGGAAGTTTTCTGCCCGCGTTTTCGTTTACCTGTTTTGTTACAGGAGAATGGCGGAAGGACGGGGCCGCACCCGTTCCATTTCCGTGTGAGAATCTGGAGGTGAACCACTATAAGCAGAGGAGACTTGCGCATCAATGACGATATCCGTGCGAGAGAGGTCCGCGTCATCGACGAGGACGGACAGCAGCTGGGTATCATGTCCAGCCGTGACGCCGTCCACGTGGCCATGGAACACCACCTGGACCTGGTGGAGATCTCGCCGCAGGCACGTCCGCCTGTATGCAAGATATTGGATTATGGCAAATATCGTTACGAGCAGCAGAAACGGGAAAAAGAAGCCCGTAAGAAACAAAAAGTCTTTGAAATTAAAGAAGTCAAGCTGCGCCCCGGTATTGAAGACCATGACTTTGGCGTTAAGTTCAAGAATGCAGCCCGCTTTCTGCAGGACGGCAACAAGGTCAAGGTCACGATCATGTTCCGTGGCCGTGAAATGAGCCATCCGGAGTTGGGCGAGGCACTGCTCAACAAGATGGCGGAACAGCTCGGCGATGCTGCCGTTGTAGAAAAGAAGCCGAAAATCGAAGGCCGCAATATGACCATGGTCGTTGCGCCCAAGCAAAAATAACCTGAGGAGGAATTTAGAATGCCTAAGATGAAAACCCGCAGAAGCGCCGCAAAACGCTTCAAAGTAACCGGTACTGGAGAATTCAAACGTGGCCATGCTTTCCGCAGCCACATCCTGGAACATAAATCCCCGGCCCGTAAGAGAAACCTGCGTAAAGCCGCCCTCGTAGCCAAGACCGACCACGAGCATGTAGCCAAGATGTTACCGTACGCATAAGACTTACGAGAGAGAGGAGATTTGAAAGATGACTAGAATCAAAGTTGGTGTAACCGCACATCGTCGTCATAAACATATCTTAAAGCTGGCCAAGGGCTATCGCGGAGCCAAGCACCTGCAGTTCAAGAAGGCTAATGAGACCGTGATGAAGGGCCTCATGTATGCCCGTCGTGACCGCCGTGCCAAGAAACGCGAATTCCGCAACCTGTGGATTGCCCGTATCAACGCCGCAACCCGCGCCAACGGCATGTCCTACAGCCGTTTCATCTGCGGTCTGACCAAAGCCGGCATCGAACTGAACCGCAAGGTTCTGGCCGATATGGCCATCAACGACGCCGCCGCTTTCACCAAACTGGTGGAAACCGCCAAGGCTGCCCTGTAACCAGATCCATCGAACCCGGACCTTGTGTTCGGGTTCTTTTTGTATCCTGTGCCGGTAACTGTACCGGCATGGGACGGGGGAAATCATGGAATCCATTACGAGCGTGAACAATCCGCAGGTCAAAGCTGCGGCAAACCTGAAAAACAAAAAGTTCCGGGCGGAGACCGGCACCTTCGTCGCCGAAGGTCTGCGGGCCGTCCGCGAGGCTATCGCCTATGGGCGGGTGGAAAGCCTTTTTGTGACCGATGACGAGGCGGAACGCCTGGGAGACTGGCTGGACAAGGCGGTGTCCCGGGGTGCCCGCCTGTACCGCGTCGACGGAAAGGTCATGGCCCGGCTGAGCGATACCAAGACCCCCCAGGGCGTGCTGGCCGTAGCTGCCATGCCTCGAACCGGCCTGGCGGACCTGCGTCCCGGTCTGCCGGATCCCGACGCGCCCGTCGTCGTCCTGGACCGCATCCAGGATCCGGGCAATCTGGGCACCATCATCCGCACGGCCGATGCAGCCGGTGTGCTGGCCGTCCTGCTCCTCGAAGGCTGCGTGGACGCCTACAGTCCCAAAGTGGTGCGGGCCACCATGGGGTCCCTGTTCCACCTGCCGCTGGTGCAGCACCTGGCTGCGGAAGAAGTCCTGTCCTGGTGCAGCCGGCAAGGATTCCGCACAGTGGCAACCTGTCTGGAAGGCGCCAGCGACCTGTACCGGGCAGACCTTTCGGGCAAACAGGCCTTTCTTCTCGGCAATGAGGCCAACGGTGTGACACCGGCCCTGCAGCAGGCTGCCGCAGAAAGGGTCTATATCCCTATGCCCGGCAAGGCGGAATCCATGAACGTCGCCATGGCGGCAGGCATCATCCTCTTTGAAGCCCTGCGCCGGCGCCGGTACGGCCGCATGTAAAACCTGGATGGGTAGTGCGTAACAGTGTATACTGAATGGCTGGTCCGGGAGATGCATTGTAACAAATGATACAACGAATCTGGGATTTCCCATTTTCGCGGTGTTTTGTTTGCTGTCTTCCGTGTTCCCTGCTATAATGCAGTCATAAGGATCAGAACTTCATAGTTCGCATGAAGGATCCGGGAGAGCCGCCTGGCGGCGCCGAAGGGGTAATCGCGTAAACTCTCAGGTTTCAGGACCGGATCCGGACGAAACTCTGGATATACCATTCCCCGGCTTTGGCCGGGAGATCTTCGTAAACAGAGGCGTGGAAAACGTTATGTTTTCCACGCTTTTTGTTTTATATGTTGTTTTGTGTTGTGTTTTGCTGCGTTGCGAGAGGAGGGGGACATTTATGGAAAAAAAGACACCGCTGTACGATGTCTATGGCAAGTATGGCGGCAAAATCATCTCGTTCGGCGGCTATCTGCTGCCGGTCCAGTTCAAGGGAATCATGGAGGAGCATATGGCGGTCCGCACGGCTGTCGGCCTCTTTGATGTTTCCCACATGGGCGAAATCACCTGCCGGGGCAAAGATGCCCTGGCCTTCCTGAACCGCGTGCTGACGAACGACTACACTTCGCTGAAGACCGGATCAGCCCGCTACAGCCCCATGTGCAACGACAAGGGCGGCATTGTGGACGACCTCATCGTCTACAAGGTGGCGGACGAGGACTACTTCATCGTGGTCAACGCTGCGACGAAGGACAAGGATTATGCCTGGATGCAGGCCCACGTCCACGGGGACTGCCGGTTGGCGGACGTGTCGGACCAGTACATCCAGCTGGCCCTGCAGGGGCCGAAGGCGGAGGATGTGCTGCGCAGGCTGCTGCCGGACGAAGCAATCCCGAAGAAGCCCTATACGGCGAAGTTCCATGTGGACCTGCAGGGGACGGATACGGTTGTTTCGCGCACAGGGTATACGGGCGAAGACGGGTTTGAGCTGTATTTCGCCGTGCCGGACGCGGAAAAGGTCTGGAACCTGCTCCTGGAGACGGGCCGTCCGTACGGCATCCAGCCCTGCGGCCTGGGCGCCCGGGATACGCTGCGCATGGAAGCCGCCATGCCCCTGTACGGACAGGAGATGTCCGATGACATTACGCCGCTGGAGGCAGGCCTGGACCGGTTCGTGAAACTGACGAAGCCCGACTTTATCGGCAAGGCGGCCCTGGTGGCGGCGGGCGAACCGCAACGGGTGCGCGTGGGCCTGAAAGTGACGGGCCGCGGCATCGTGCGGGAGCACATGGATGTCTGGGCCGCGGGAAAGCTTGTAGGACATACCACGTCGGGGACGTACTGCCCCTATGTGAAACGCCCCATCGCCATGGCTCTGGTGGACCGGGACCATGCCGCGGCGGGAACGCCGCTGGAAGTCGATGTGCGCGGCCGCCGCGTGGCAGTCGAGACAGAGCCTCTGCCGTTTTACACAAGGAAGAAATGAAGGAAGATAAGGAGGAAACATCATGGCATATGCAACAGACCGGAAGTACACGAAGACGCATGAATGGGTAAAGACGGAGGGCGGTACGGCCGCCGTCGGTATCACGGACTACGCCCAGGAACAGCTGGGTGCCCTGGTTTTCGTCAATCTGCCCATGGAAGGGGATTCCGTCACGGCGGGGGAACCGCTGGGCGACGTGGAATCCGTCAAAGCCGTTTCGGACATCATCAGTCCCGTGACGGGTACGGTGGCGGCCATCAACGAAACCTTGCTGGATCATCCGGAACGGGTCAACAGCGATCCGGACGAGGCCTGGTTCATCAAGGTCAGCGATGTGACCGATACGGACGAGCTGCTCGACGCGGCAGCGTATGAAGCTTTCGTGGAAGAGGAGAAGGCAAAGGAGCAGTAATCATGGGATCCTATATTCCGAACACCCGCGCCGAGCGGGAAGCCATGCTCCGGGAAGCGGGGTACGGCAGTTTTGCGGAACTCTATGCCGATGTGCCGCCCGGCGTACTGCTGCCGGACGGACCGGCCATCCCTTCCGGAAAGAGTGAACTGGCGGTCCGGAAGGAGCTGGGGCGTCTGGCAGGCCGGAACAAGGTCTACGGCACCATCTTCCGCGGCGCCGGCGCGTACAATCACTATATTCCTGCCATTGTCAGGAACGTGGCCGCAAAAGAGGAATTCATCACGGCCTATACGCCCTATCAGCCGGAAATCAGCCAGGGCGTGCTGCAGTCCATTTTCGAGTTCCAGACCATGATCTGCGAACTGACAGCCCTGCCTGTGGCCAATGCGTCAGTGTATGACGGCGCCACGGCGACGGCGGAAGCCATTCCCATGTGCATTGACCGGAAGCGGACGAAGGTACTCGTCTCGGCCACCGTCGCACCTCAGGTTCTGGAAGTGGTGCGCACGTACTGCTTCGGCAGCGGCCGCGAAGTCACCGTGGTGCCCGCCCGGGACGGCCTCACGGATGCCGAAGCCCTGCAGCAGGCGTTGACAGACACAACGGCGTGCTTCATCATGCAGCAGCCCAATTATTTCGGCCTGATTGAACCGGCGGCGGCCCTGGGCAGCATCGCCCATGGGGCGGGCGCGAAATTCGTCATGAATTGCAACCCGACCGCCCTGGCCCTGCTGGCTGCGCCCGGAGAATGCGGCGCCGACGTGGCGGTCGGCGAGGGACAGCCCCTCGGCCTGCCCCTGTCGTTCGGCGGCCCGTACGTGGGCTATATGGCGGCGACGCAGGCCATGATGCGCAAACTGCCGGGCCGCATCGTCGGGCAGACCCACGACGCGGCGGGACACCGGGCTTTCGTTCTGACGCTGCAGGCCCGGGAACAGCATATCCGCCGTGAGAAGGCGTCGTCCAACATCTGCACGAACCAGTCCCTGTGCACCCTTATGGTATCGGCCTACCTGAGCGCCGTCGGACCGGACGGACTGAAGGAGGTCGCAAGCCAGTGCACCGCCAAGGCGCACTACTTGCAGGCGGAGCTGGAGAAGGCCGGCCTGGCGCGCAAGTACGCCGGTGAGTTCTTTCATGAGTTCGTCACAAAAGGCGGTGACGCGGACAAGATTCTGGCGGCCCTCGATGCCGAAGGCATCCTCGGCGGACTGCCCCTGGCGGGCGACGAAATCCTGTGGTGCTGCACGGAGCTGTGCGCGAAGGAAGATATGGACAAGGCCGCGGCCATCGTCCGCACTGTACAGGGAGGTGGGCGCTGATGAAGCTGATTTTTGAATTATCCCGTCCGGGGCGGAAACTGACGCTGCTGCCGCCCTGCGATGTCCCCGCATATACGCTCCAGGCGGACCTCAGGAAAGCTCCGCCGCACCTGCCGGAAATGTCTGAAACAGGCATCAGCCGGCATTATACGGAACTGGCCAAACAGACGACAGGTGTCAATGACGGATTTTATCCGCTGGGCTCCTGCACCATGAAATACAACCCTAAAATCAACGACGAAGCGGCAGCCCTGCCAGGCTTCACCAATCTGCATCCCCTGCAGCCCGAGGCGACGGTACCGGGTGCGCTGGAGCTTATGCAGGCCCTGCAGGAGAGCCTCTGCGCCATCACCGGTATGGACGCCATGACCCTCCAGCCTTCGGCTGGCGCCCACGGCGAATTCACCGGCCTGCTCCTGATCAAGGCCTGGCACACGTCACGGGGCGATACGGCGCGGACGAAGATCATCGTACCCGATTCGGCTCACGGGACCAACCCGGCTTCGGCCCACATGGCGGGCTACGATGTGGTCAACATCAAGTCCGATGCTAACGGCTGCATCGACCTGGAGGCCCTGAAAGCGGCCTGCGGCCCCGATACGGCGGGCCTCATGCTTACGAACCCGAACACGGTTGGTATTTTCGACCCTAACATCCTGGAAATTACGAAGATCGTCCATGAGGCAGGCGGGCTGTGCTACTACGACGGTGCCAACCTGAACGCCGTTGCCGGCATCGTGCGTCCCGGCGACATGGGCTTCGACTGCATGCACCTGAACCTGCACAAGACCTTTTCCACGCCGCACGGCGGCGGCGGCCCAGGTTCCGGTCCTGTCGGCTGCAAGGAGTTCCTGCGGCAGTTCCTGCCGGCCCCCGTGGTGGAAGCTGGCCCGGAGGGCGTGCATTTTGCTGTGCCGGTCCATTCCATCGGTGCCGTGCGGTCCTTCTGGGGCAATTTCCTCGTCCTGGTACGGGCTTACGCCTATATCCTCGAACTGGGGAAGGAAGGCATTCCCGAAGCTTCGGAAAACGCCGTCCTCAATGCCAACTATATGCGCGTCAAACTGGCGAAACGCTATCAGATGGCCTATGACCACACGTGCATGCATGAGTTCGTCCTGACCCTGGAACATGAAAAACATGCCCTGGGCGTGACCGCCATGGACATCGCCAAAGGGCTCATCGATTTCGGCATCCATCCGCCGACCATGTATTTCCCGCTTATCGTACACGAAGCGCTCATGATAGAACCGACGGAAACAGAGGGACGGGAGACGCTGGACTACTGTATCGACGCCCTCTGCCAACTGTATGACGCGGCGGAAAAAGACGGGTCCGGGCTGCACGGCGCACCGTATACGTCGCCCATCGGGCGGCCGGACGAGGTACTGGCGGCCCGTCACCTGGTCCTGAAGTATGATTTCGGCGGAGGGGAATCATGAACCGCCCCCTCTTTCTGGAGAGCACAAGCCATAACCCCTATTGGAACCTGGCGACGGAACGGATTTTGACGGAACAGGCACAGCCTGGCGCACCGGCCCTCTTTCTATGGAGCAACACGGATACGGTCGTAATCGGTCTCAACCAGGACTGCCGTGCCGAATGCAAGGTGGACAGCATGCGGGCCGAGGGCATCTTCCTCATGCGCCGCTTTTCCGGCGGCGGTGCCGTGTGGCACGATCTGGGCAATGTGAACTTCTCGTTCTGCTGCCATGACGCGGACTACGACGTGGACCGCCAGACCGACGTGGTGCTGCGGGCCTGCCGCAAAGTCGGCATCGACGCCGTCCGCACGGGACGGAATGATTTGGAGGCAGCGGGCTGCAAATTCTCGGGCAATGCCTACTACCAGGTTCCCGGCGGCCACTGCCAGCATGGCACCCTTCTTGTCCATTGCAACATGTCCCGCCTTGGGGAATACCTGACGGTGTCTCCGGAAAAGCTGAAGAAGCATGCCGTTTCTTCCGTGCGGTCCCGTGTCGTCAATCTGGCCGACCTGGTGCCGGGCGTCACCATCCCGCGTTTGAGTGCCGCCCTGCAAGAGGCCTTTGAGGCAGAGTACGGACCGGCGGAAACGGGGCGCCTGCCGGACCGGGAACGGGTGGAGGCCTGTGCGGCCCTGCTCCGGTCCGACGACTGGATATACGGCCGCCGGATTCCGGCGACGCAGACCTGGAAAGGTTCCTTCCCCTGGGGGCACTTCGAACTGCACCTGGTGGTGCAGCAGGGCCTTATCCGCGACGCCAGGGTCGTGACGGATATGCTGGACAGCAGCATTCCCCACGCTTTTGCCGCGGCCCTGATCGGCGAGCCCTGCCTGCCTGGACGTCTGGTTGAAGCGGCCAGGAGGGCCGGCGGGGACGCCTTTGCAAAAGATATGGCCGGTCTGGCCTGTACGCAGGACTGACCGGGAAAGGAGCAACCATTGATGGAACATTATCAGATAGCCGTCCTCGGCGGCGGTCCCGGCGGCATGAACGCCGTGAAGGAGGCCTTGCACAACGGACTCTCCGTCGTCCTGGTGGAAGATACCCAGATTGGCGGCACGTGCCTCAACCGCGGCTGCATTCCCACGAAGGCCCTGCTGCGCAGTCTCGGCGCGGGCCTGGATACGGCGGCGGCCCGGGACAAGGCGGATCAGATCGTCACCATGCTCCGCACCGGGGCCGAAGGCATGCTGCAGCAGTGCAAAGTGCCCTTGGTGCGTGCCCGCGCATCCGTGCCGGAACCGGGTATGGTCGTCTGTTCCGATGGCACGCGCTTCACAGCGGACCACATCATCCTGGCGACGGGTTCCCGGCCGTCCATTCCACCCATTGAAGGGGCGGATCTGGCCGTGGCTGTTGATTCAGACAAGTTCCTTGCAGGGTTCGCCACCCTGCCGGCGGAAGTCATCATCATCGGCGGCGGCGCCATCGGCCTGGAATTTGCCACAGCCTGCGTCAAAGCCGGCCGCAAGGTGACCGTACTCGAGGCCTTGCCCCGGATTCTGGCGAACATGGATCGTGAACTGTCCCAGAGCGTGGCCCTGAATCTGCGGCGCTGCGGGGTGGCCTGCCATGCGGGCGCGGCCGTGCGGAAGATTGCGGAAGAGGAAGGCAAGGCCGTCGTCACCTATACGGAAAACGGCAAGGAAGCGGCGTGCCGCGGCGACCTTGTCCTGATTGCCACGGGCCGGCGTGCCGTGCTGCCGGAACTGGGCTTTGAACTGAAGACGGAGCGTGGCGCCGCCGTGACCGGCGCGGCGTGCCGGACCAGCGTGCCCGGACTGTATGCCGTCGGCGACTGCGCCACCGGGGTACAGCTTGCCCATAAGGCTATGGCGGAAGGAACCGGATGTGTCCGCGCCATCTGCGGCCTCCCGCCGGTAAAAGACCTGTCCCTGGTGCCGGCCTGCGTCTTTACGGATCCCGAAGTGGCCACTGTCGGCCTGGATGCCGACGGGGCCCGCAAGGCCGGGCGCCAGGTGGTCGTGAAGAAGGCCGCCCTGAACACCAATCCCCGGACCCTCATGTCCGGTTCGGGCCGGGGGTTCGTCAAGGTGGTCGCCGATGCGGATTCGGGGAGGGTCCTGGGCGCGCAGATCCTGTGTGACCGGGCCTCCGACATGATTGACGAATTCACTGTGGCTATTGCCAACGGTCTCACCCTGGCGGATATGGGCAAGGTCATCCGCCCTCATCCTACGTATGTGGAAGCACTGAATGAACTGTTCGAATAAAACAAAAGCGGAACAAATTGTGAAATCCATCCAAAAAAGTTTCGGGAAGGCCGGCCGAAAGGCCGGCCTTCTTGCTGTTTCGGCAAAAGGGTGCTATAATATCTAAGTTAACTGAATACGTCCCTGAAGCAAGTAAAGTGGCACAAGGAACGGGAGAGTAGCGGTGAGGACGCTTTTCAGAGAGTCTGCGGACGGTGGGATGCGGACAGTGCGGCAACCGTGAAGTTCACCCGGGAGTGTTCCGGCTGAAAGAGCAGTAGGCCGGGCGTAACGCTGCGTTAAAGCGGAAGAGTACAAATTAGGGTGGTACCGCGGAATATTGCTTTCGCCCCTTGGCAGGGACGAAAGTTTTTTGCTATTTTAGGAGGTAATGTCATGGGTATGAAGGACATGCTGCTCGAACTGCGCGAAAAGGCGCTGCAGGACCTGCAGGCAGCAAAAGACTCCCAGGAACTGCAGGACCTGAAAGTCAAATATCTGGGCCGCAAGGGCCCGATGACGGAAATTCTGCGCGGCATGGGCAAAGTGCCGGCAGCAGACCGGCCGAAGATCGGCGAAGTGGTGAACCAGGTCAAACAGACGCTGGAACAGACCATCAGGGACCGGGCGGAAATCCTGAAAGAGGAAGCCCTGAAGGCCAAAATCGCAAACGAAAAGGTGGACATCACCCTGCCAGGCCGCAAACCGGCCTGTGGCCATCTGCATCCGCTGACACTGACGGCCCGCGAAATCAAGCGCATCTTCATACACATGGGCTTCGACGTCATCGAAGGGCCGGAAATCGACAACGACTACTTCAATTTTGAGGCCCTGAACCTGCCCAAGGATCATCCGGCCCGCGATATGCAGGACACGTTCTACATTACGGACAATTACCTGCTGCGGACGCAGACATCCGGTGTCCAGGCCCGCACCATGCAGGCCCATGAGCCGAATACGCCGATCCGCATGATTTCCCCCGGCGCTGTGTACCGCAATGACTACGACGCCACCCATTCGCCCATGTTCCACCAGGTCGAAGGCCTCGTAGTGGACCGCGACATCAGCCTGGCTGACCTGAAGGGTACGCTGGAACTGTTCTGCCGCGAAATGTTCGGCGACGATGTCAAGATCCGTCTGCGTCCGAGCTATTTCCCTTTCACGGAACCTTCGTGCGAAGTCGATATTTCCTGCGTCATCTGCGGCGGCAAGGGCTGCAACGTCTGCAAACATTCGGGTTGGTTGGAAATCCTCGGTGCCGGTGAAGTGCACCCGAACGTGCTGAAGATGAGCGGCTACGACCCCTCCATTATGAATGGATATGCCTTCGGCATGGGCATCGAACGCATCGCTATGCTGAAATACGGCATCGATGACCTGCGCCTGTTCTTTGAGAACGACCTGCGTTTCATCCGTCAGTTCAGATAAGGGAGGATTGGAAAATGTTAGTATCGATAGAATGGTTGAAGAAATATGTCGATTTCGACATCACTCCCGAAGAACTGGCCGATAAACTGACCCACGTCGGCCTCGAAGTGGAAAGCGTCATCCATCTGGGAGCGGGGATTTCCGGTGTCCTGACCGGCAAAGTGACAGCCATCGGGCGGAATCCGAAATCGGATCATCTGTGGGTCTGCCAGATGGACTATGGTTCCGGCGAAATCGTCCAGATCCAGACTGGCGCCCAGAATGTCAAACTGGGCGATATGGTACCTGTGGCAACCGTCGGTGCCACCCTGCCCAACGGCATGAAGCTGAATCCCGTGAAAATGGCGGGCCTCGATTCCTACGGCATGCTCTGCAGCGCCCAGGAACTGGGCATTGACTCCAAACTGCTCCTGCCGGAACAGCGCGAAGGCATCCTCATCCTGCCGCCGGATACGCCGGTCGGCAAAGATATCCGCGAAGTGCTGGGCCTTACCGATACGGTGCTGGACATCGACCTGACGGCCAACAAGCAGGACTGCTTCTGCATGACCGGCGTTGCCCGCGAGGCAGCGGCCGTATTAGGGAAGAAGATGCAGCTGCCCGACATGGCCGTCAAAGAAAACGACGGCCGCGACATCGCCGGCATGATGAAGAACGGGATTGAAGCGCCTGACTTGTGCAGCCGCTTTGCGAACCGCATCATCACAGACATCAAGATCATGCCTTCGCCGGAATGGATGCAGAATGAACTGCGTGCAGTCAGCATCCGCCCCATCAACAACGTCGTCGACGTGACGAACTATGTCATGATGGAGCTGGGCCAGCCCATGCACGCTTATGATTATGATACGCTGAAAGACCATACCCTCATCGTCCGCCGCGCCAAGGCCGGGGAAAAGCTCACTACCCTGGACGGGAAGGAACGGGACCTGACGCCCGACATGATCGTCATCGCCGACACGGAAAAAGCCGTCGGATTGGGCGGCGTCATGGGCGGCCTGCAGACGGAGGTCACGGACAAGACGCAGACCGTCATCCTGGAAGCGGCTACCTTCAACGGCCCCTCCATCCGCCATACCTCCAAGGCGCTGGGCCTGCGCAGCGAAGCCTCCATGCGCTTCGAACGCGGCGTCGACACGGGCCATACGTGGTATGCCCTGGATCGCGCCGTCCACCTGTTGGAAGAAATGGGCGCCTGCAAGAGCGTCAAAGGTATCTGTGAATCCTGTCCCGTACCGTTCGTGCCGACGGTGCTGTCCATTTCGCCGGCCGCCATGAACACCCGCATCGGCGTGGAAATTCCCGTCGCGGAAATGGTTTCCATCTTGCGGAGCCTGGAATTCGAAGTGGAAGAAGAGGCGGACGGCAGCCTGAAGGTCACCGTGCCTTCCTGGCGCAGCGACGTGACCTGCGACGCAGATATTTCCGAAGAAATCGCCCGCCTGCATTCTTACGATAAAATCGAATCCCATAACCCGATGCTGGCCATGAAGGAAGGCCGGGAAGACCCCATGGAGACGGTTAAGGACGGCGTGCAGGATTACCTGGCGTCGGCCGGCCTGGACGAAGTCCAGAACTACACCTTCATCCATCCGTCCTTCATGGATAAGATGATGCTGCCGTCCGACGACGTGCGCCGCAAGGTCATCCGCCTGATGAACCCCATCAGTGATGAATTCAGCACCATGCGCACGACCATGCTGCCGGGCATGCTGGCCACGGCGGCCTATAACCTGGCGCGCCAGGCGGAAAGCGTCAAGATCTTTGAAACGGGCCGCGTCTACCTGCCCAAGAGCCTGCCGCTGACGGAACATCCGGAAGAACGGCAGATGATCGGGGCCGTTATGACGGGGCGCCGTTACGACCTGAACTGGACGAACGGCAAGGACGACGTCGACTTTTTCGATATGAAGGGCGTTGTGGAAGGCCTGCTGGAATCGGTACACCTGACGGGGTACGGACTGGTACCCTGCACGGAACCCTACATGCATCCCGGCAAGAGCTGCGCAGTCCGTGTGGACGGCAAGGTCATCGGCTGTTTCGGCTGCCTGCATCCGACGGCAGCCGCCAACTTCAACGTCGGGGAAGAGACTTATGTGCTGGAGATGGAACTGGCCCCGCTGGTGAAAGCCGCCGGGACGGTGCCGCAGTACACGCACCTGGCCAAGTTCCCCGGCATGAGCCGCGATATCGCCGTCGTCGTGCCGGATACGGTGTCCATGAAGGAACTGGAAGGCGTCATCCGCGCCAATGCGGGCGGCCTGCTGCGGCAGGTCCGTGTCTTCGACGTATACACGGGCAGGCAGGTTGGCAAGGGCAGCAAGTCCGTCGCCTTCAACCTGACTTTCCGGGCCGACGACCGCACGCTGACCGATGCGGAAATCGACGCCATCATGAAGACCGTTGTGAACAATGTGCAGGAGACCTATAAGGCACAGCTGCGCAAATAAATAAAAATCAGTTTGTGATTGACAGAGGCGCACATGAAGATAATAGACGCGCATATGCATTATTTCAAGGTCGAAGGGTTTGACCAGCTGGCAGCCCTGTCGGGACATGAAAATTCCCGCGCGGGCTGGCAACAGATCTGCGAAGAAAACAACATCGTCTTCTCCGTGGCCATGGGGAACAGCTACGACGCACCGGCCCGTTTCGGCGGCGTGCCGCCGCGGCTGATTGACCTGGGCTCCGCGGGGCGGCCTTTTTCCTGCGAACCGTACAACCAGGCGCCCAACGTGGGGTACTGCCTGGGCGTGGAAAGCGAGCAGATCACGCCGGAAAACGCGGAAAAGACGGCCCGGGAATTCGAATGGTACCTGGAGCGCGACCCCCATTGCCTGGGCATCAAGTTCTACATGGGCTATGAGAACGTCTACCTGCATGACGAGCGGCACGAACCGCTTTTCGAACTGGCGAAGGCCTTCCATGTGCCTGTGGCCATGCATTCCGGCGAGACGGCGAACCACCATGGCCGCTTGCGCTACGCCCACCCGTTGACGGTGGACGAAGCCGCCAGCCGCCATCCGGACGTACAGTTCGTCATCTGCCATGTCGGCAATCCCTGGATTCCCGATGCCATCGAGGTGGCGGCGAAGAACGAAAACGTCGCCATCGATTTTTCCGGCCTTTGGGAATACCATCTTACGCCGGCCCGGGAGCAGTCCCTGGAAGCCTTCCAGAAGTACATCCGCATGTGGCTGGAGTACCAGGGCATCTGGGACCGCATCCTCTACGGCAGTGACTGGCCCCTGATCAACATTCCCGACAATATCCGCAATCTCGGCCGCATTGTGCCGGAGAAGCATTGGGAAGAATTTTATTATCAGAACGCGCTCCGCGTATACGGGCGCATTGGAGATTTGCTTTGATGAAACGGTTTTATGCGGCGCCCATCGTGCTTCTGGTGGGCGCCTGTCTTTTGTTCCTGACGGGCTGGGCCTTCACCTTCCGGGGCAGCCTGGCCCTGACGGCCTGCGGGCTGCTGGAAACGCTGCTGGCGGCACGGTTCCTCTGGCAGGCAGGCTGCCGCGGCGACGATAAAGGGTTCAGCGGCTCCGCGGCCCTGCAGGAGGCCGGCTACGCGGTGACCGCGGCAGGCCTTGGCTGCCTGCTGCTCCAGTATCCCAACGCCGCCCTGCCCTTCGTCTGTTTTTCCGCTGCGGCCCTCTTCCTGGCCCAGCTGGTCTTCGCCCTGAGCGGTGTCGTCATCGCGACCTCCCGGACGGGGTACCGCCTGGCCCTGTTCTGCGTGGCCGGGGTACCCATGACCTTGGGCTTCGCAGGCCTCTGGCAGCTCTGCCAGGGGACACTGAGCCTGCCCATGGCGGAAGCCGCGGCCTGGGTGAAACCGCTCCTAGCCGTGGTGTTCGCATTCCTCGGGCTGACTTGGGGGCTGCGGCTCGGTGCCTGCGGTATGTATTACCGATCCGTGTCGGCCGGGGCGGCGCGCGGGGAATCCCGGTTCCGCCTGGCCGAAGCCCTTGCCCCCGTACTGAACTTTGTCCTGGGTCTGTTCCCGATCCTGCTGGTGGCACAGGCGGAACAGGTGCTGCTGAGTGCCCGGCTGCCCTTCCCTGTGGGAGACTATATGGGGCTCATCTGGGGCGGTACGGGACGTTACGCCATCTACAGCCCCCTCATCCTGGCCCTGCTCTTTTTCGTGCTGCTGGCCGTCCTGGATGCTGTGTCCGGCAGAAGGGGGGCTGCATCATGAAGTTCCTGATGATCAATATTGGCGTCGGCCTGGTGCAGGCCCTGGCTCTGACCCTGGCGGCACCGCTCCTTCTGGGCATCGTGTTCCGTCTGGCCCGGATCGGCCGCTCCGGACCGGCTGACGGCCTGCTGTTCCTGTACGGACGGCTGGGGGCGGCACGCTTCCATGACCTGTCCCTCGGACCGACGGCGGAATTCGTCTGCGTCTTTTTGGCGGCGTCCATGCTGCCGGGTTTCCTGGGAGCGAAAATCACCTTCGGTGATTTCACCCTGCTGACGGCCCTGCTGGGCATGGCTGCCCTGACAGCCGCCCTGTACGGGGAGGGGGATGGCGGCAGCGGTGTGCCGCAGAAGCAGGGGCTGTTTGAAGCAGGCCTGTTCTGCGCGGCCCTGTTCCTCTCCATCGCGTGCCGTGGCTTCCACGCCATGTCAACCATGCTGCCCGACGCGGCGTTCCAGTTTCGCGGCACTTACCTGACGGGGGACACGGAACTGGCCGTCCTCGGCTTTTTCAGCCTGCTGGCGGCAGAAGGGGAGGGCGCCCTGCGTTACTTTACGGGCACCCGGGCAGACGCCATGACCTTCTGGGGAGCCCTGGCCCGCCTGCTGCGGACCGTAGTCCTTCTCATGCTGTGTGCGGAACTCTTTTTCCCTGTGCCGCTGCCCTCAGGGCCGCGGGCCCTTGTGACGGCCGTCCTGCTCGCCGTGGCCCTGGCCGTCCTGGGACATTTCCGGCTATACGCCCGCCGCATCCTGCTGACAGCTGCGCCGGTGCTGCTGTTCCTGTCCATCCTGGCCCAGTGAGACCGGCTGTCCCAAAAATCCGCCAGGGGGCGGAATGCTTGAATGAGGAGTTGCAATGGAATATCTCTTGATTTTATGGATGGTGGCGGTTTTAGCGCAGACCCGCGCCGTGACACCCCAAAAGATGCTGTACGCCTACGTCTTCCAAGTGGTATGCCTGTTCTGGAACTGTGTGTTCTTCCGTGCACCGCAGGACCTGGCATCCCTGGATATTTTCCCCTGGATGGGCGCTGCCCTGGTGCTCGTCTTCCTGGAACCGTTCCTGCTGTTCCTGATCCAGGTCCGGCGGGAACAGGACATCCGCAGGACGCCGGCGTTCCATGCGAACCCTGTGTCCCTGGCGGCCGCCCTGGCCGCCGCGGTATGTTATGTGGTCCTCGACGGGACCCTGCCTTTCACCATGGGGCGGGATTACCTGGCCTGTGCGGCAGCCCAGGCGCTGGCCGGACTTCTGCTCATGGTGCGGTCCCGTTCCGTTTCCGTACGTCTCGCCGGACTGTTTTCCGTGCTCAACGGCATCCTGGTCTTCTTCCTGGTCTTCGGAACCTTTTCCCTCTGAGCATCAAAATGACGTCATGACGCAACCGCCTGGAGTTCCCTGGTCAGAAGGTGAACGAAACCCCCGAACCGTGTTATAATGAATTTATGGAAGTGGCGGCATTTTCCGCCGCAACCGGCCGCGGCCGCCGCGTAAAGGCCGCCAGTACCGCTGGTGGGGTGGAATGATGATTACGGATAAAGTGAAACAGGAAGCCGTTCTGAACCTGATAGACAAACTGCAGTATTTCGATTATGACAAGGTGCTGAACCGTATCCGCAAGACCGTCAAAAAACCGGGCATCCTGGTGGCCGGCGCGACCGGCGCCGGCAAATCGAGCCTGATCAATCACCTGTTCGGCATGGAAGTCGCCGCGGAAGGCAGCGGCAAGCCCGTTACGGAACATGTGACCCGCTACGAGCCGGAACAGGCCGACGTGGTGCTTTACGATACGCGGGGCTACGAAATCGGCGACGAAAAGGCGCAGCAGTTCTACAAGGAAGTCGTCGGCTACGTGAAAGAAGCCGATGAGTCGAAGGATGTCAAAAAACACATCCATCTGGTCTGGTACTGCATTTCCGCAGCCAACAAACGCGTGACCCCCATGGATTTGGACATCATCGCGTCGCTGCAGGGCCTGGCCAGAGTCTGCATCGTCCTTACGCAGATCGACACGGCGACGGTCGTGGAGCTGAAGGAGATGCGCGACACCATCACGAAAAAACTGCCGGACATGCCGGCCTTCGCCGTCTCCATCGACCCGCGTGTGCCGGAACAGTCCCTGGAATGGGACGAGTTGCTCGACTGGTCCATGGACAACCTGGAAAGCGGTATGCAGATGGCCCTCGCCCAGGCTCTGGGCAAGGAACTGCGCATTAAGCGGATGCAGGCAGACAAACTGGTCCACCGCTACGTCATCGCGGCGGCCGGTGCCGTCGTCTGCCCGCTGCCCATGACCGATTCGGCCGTCCTTGTCGCCATCCAGACGACCATGGCCACGCACCTCTTCAATTTCTGGGGCATCGACCGCGGCACGGACAAGATCAAGGACATCTTCGTCAACGTCGTCATCGCCAACACGGGACGCGTCTTCTCCCGGTCGCTGCTGAAGATCATCCCCGGCGCCGGCACCATGGCGTCAGCCGTCATCAACAGCGGCGTCGCGACGAGTTTCACCTACGCCTTCGGCCGTGCCGTCAACGAAGTCTGCTACAAGGCTGCGACCAAGCTGGCTGGAGGGGATAAGGTCGACTTCACGTCGGCCTTTGCTGTCGATGTGCTTATGAAACTCGTCGACAAGTATATGAAACGCAAGTCCGACTAAGGCGCGGACGATGTATCGTTCCGCCGCGGACGCAAATTCAGGGCAATATTCGGAGAATAATCGTATGAGGAACAACAGCTGGGCCCGCAAGGCAGCGTGGAACCGCCGCGGTTCCGCGGAACCGGGAAGAGGGACTGAAGCGGGCATCAAGACAATCCCGCAGCCCCGGCGCGAAGGGGATCTGGTGCGCAACATCCTCGCCCTCGGCAAGACCGGCGCGGGCAAGACATCGCTCCTGAACTACCTGTACGGCTTGGAACTGCCGGTCGGGGCGGGCCTGCCGAAAACGGGCAAGGGCATTCATGAAACCACCTTCGTCCGCGAAGGCGTCATCTATCATATTTTTGACTCCTGGGGCCTGGAGGCCGACTCCCTGCCGGAGTGGCGCAAAGAGGTCCTGGCTCTGGCCGGGAAGCGCAATACGTCGCCCCGCATGAACGAATGGTTCCACGCCATCTATTACTGCTTTTCCGCTAATTCGGCCCGCATTGAGGACGTGGAAGTCGATGAGGTCATCGCGCCCCTCCTGAAGATGGGCAGCAAAGTCATTGTCGTCCTGACCAACGCCGAAGACGGATTCCGCAAAAAGGAAAAGATTGAAGGCATGCAGGCCTATCTGAAGGAAAAGCTGGCGCAGGCCGTGCCGGGCGGTGCCGAGACCCCCGTGATTCCTGCCGTATCCGTGGCAGGGCAGACTCTGGCGGGGGATCCCATTACCCGCTCGGGCCGTTCCGAAATACTGACGGCAGCGTCATACAGCCTGGCTGACGATATCCGCAAACGGGTGCCTGCCATCTACCGGGCCAATGTGCGCCGCAAGATCGGAGCCTGGAAGGAACGTAGCCTGATCCTTGTCCGGACCGGGAAGATTGATTTCTGGCTGAACAACAATTCGGCACGGAAACTCATCGATCTCGTCAATTACGACCTGCTCAACACCTTCAGCGCCATCGATGCCGACGGGGACCGCCTGGAGGCCGAGGCCGACGCCTATCTGGCGGCCGGGCATGCGCCGGCCCTGGACAAACGCTGGCGTCCGGATTTCCGCAAAGTCTCCTTTGTTGGCGGCTACGAATACAGCAAAGGAACCGTTTCCACGGCTGTCGACCTGGTGGCCGGCCTGCTGCGTTCGGGCCAGTGTATCCGGGAGAACCTGTCGCGCCGTGTCGAACGGACGGCCCGCGTCATTCTCGAAAGCCTGGGAAAATCCCGGAACTGAAGCAGGAAAAGGATTAAACAACAACGTTGAACGTAAAAAACGCTGTCCCCATGCAATGCACGGGGACAGCGTTTTGAATTTCGGGCCTGTTATTTCATTTCGGCAAGCATGCTCTTGATATCAATCTTCTTTTTCTGCATGCCGTTGGCCATCAGGAATTCCTGGGTCGCTTCCAGGTCCTTGATGTCCTTGTCTGTAATGGCCGTCGAAAAATCATACCACGGAGCCATGAGCTTGACGTCGTCCGGTTCGAGGCCTGTCTCCTTGGCCGTGAACTCGTAGGCCTTTGCCTGCTGGTCCTTCATGAATTTCAGGTTTTCCTGATGGAGGGCCAGATATTTTTGGACCACGTCGGGATGTTCCTTCAGGAATTTGCCGCTGACACCGATGACGATGGTGGCGTCCACGAGGCCTTCGCCGTTGGCGAGGACGCGGGCACCGGCACGCTGGGCGCGCAGGACATCCGCTCCGGCCACGAGGGCCGCATCGGCTTCCCCGGACAGGAGGGCGTTGACCGAGGCGGGAATGCCGAGGGAGCGGAACTGGACATCATTCAACGTAAGTTTTTCCTTGGCCAGGGCCGCCGCCAGGATCTGGTGCAGGATGGTGCCCTTGGGGCCGACGACGCGCTTGCCTTTCAGGTCGGCGGCCGTCTTGATGGCCGGATCCCTGACCATGATGTTGAAGGCTTTCGGGGCCCGGCTGTAGATGCCGACGACTTTCACATCGACGCCGTTTGAAGCGGCCAGGATGGCGCTCGTACCGCCCAGGCAGCTGGCGATGTCCAGGCTGCCGGCCGCCAGCGCTTCCGTCTGTTTGGCGCCGCTCGTGATGACCGGGAAGGAGACCTTTGTGCCATCCTTCTCAAAGCCCTTGACGGTCGTCTGGTTGAACTTGTCGACGATGCTGGGGATGTTGAGGGGGGATTTGACGTATGTCACGCGCAATTCTTTGACGGGCTGCGCCTTGGGGGCTTCCGCCTTCTTTTCGCTGCCGCCGCAGCCGGCGGCCAGCATCAGGGCACAGAGCGTGACGAGACTCAGGAGTAAGGCAAAAATCTTTTTCATGATAAGCTCCTTTCGGAATGTTGCAGGGCGGAGGACCGCCTGATCACTCTTCGCCGGCGGACAGGATTTCCAGCATTTCCTGCCGGAGGGTCTGGAAGGCCGGATCCGTCGCTTTGCGGGGCCGGGGCAGGCAAAGGACCCTGTCAGCCTTGATCCCCGTCCCGTCAAGGACAAGGATGCGGTCGCCCAGCAGCAGGGCTTCTTCCACATCGTGGGTGACGAAGAGGATGGTCTTCTTTTCCGTGTCGAAAAGCTGGAGCAGCATGTGCTGCAGGTTCCGCCGGGTAAAGTAATCGAGGGCGCTGAACGGTTCGTCCATGAGGATCAGGTCAGGGTCGTAGAACAGCGTGCGTCCCAGGGACACGCGCTGGGCCATGCCGCCGGACAATTGCGCCGGATAGAGGCAGCCGTCGTGTTCCAGGCCGAGCTTTCGCAGCAGGGTCCGTACTTTCGGCTGGGCTTCGACGGATTTTGCCGAAGAGCCGTCCGGTACATCGCCGTCCCAGAGGGAAGGATCGTGGCGCGCCGCGAAGGCGATGTTCTGGGCCACGGTCAGCCAGGGCATGAGGCGCGGTTCCTGAAACACCGGGGCAATGCGCCGGGGCAGGCCTTCCACGGAGCCTGCCGTCTTTTCCTCCAGACCCGACAGAAGGCGCAGCAGCGTCGTTTTGCCGCAGCCGCTTTTGCCGACGATGCACGTGAAGCTGTGTTCCGCAAAGGTTACGGAAACAGGGGCCAGGGCGGTTTTGGGGCCGTAGGTCTTGCCCAGGTCAGTGAGCCGGATCATGGAGGGCCTCCTTTGTGCCGCGCCAGGGCAGGAAATGTTTCACCAGGAGCAGGAAGGTCCAATCCAGCAGGGTGCCGACGACACCGATGCATAAGATGCCCACGATGACGATGTCGGGGCGGGACATCTCTTCCGCGTCGAGGATGAGGTACCCGATGCCCGCCGAGGCGGCGACGAGTTCGGCGCCGATGAGGGCGCGCCAGCTGTAGCCCAGGGAGAGCTGCAGGCCCGTGACGATGGAGTCCAGAGCCGCCGGCAGCTGGATATGGCGGATGATCTGCCCTTCCGTGAAATCAAGGGAACGGCCTACTTCGACCCATTTCGGGTCACACCCGCGGATTCCGCTGATGGTGTTCAGGAAAAGGGGGAAGAAGCAGGCCCAGAAAATGATGACGAGCTTTGACAGTTCGCCGATGCCGGCCCACAGGATGATGAGCGGAATGGCGGCCAGGGGCGGCACGTGGCGGAAGAATTCCAGCAGGAACCAGCAGTACGTGTAGAAGAGGCGGCTGCGGCCGCAGACGATACCCAGGGGAATCGCCGTGACGGCCGCAAGCAGGAAGCCGGCAAAGACACGTTCCAGGCTGATGGCCAGGTGATGTACCAGGGTGCCGCCGCGCCATAGTTCGCCCAGGGCTTCCCAGACCGCGCCGGGACCGGGAAGCAGGTAGGGACTGAAAAGCTGCAGCCGGGCCACGGCATACCACGCCGCCAGTCCCAGGACCGGCAGCAGAAGACCCTGCCCGATGCGCTTCGCCATGGTGCCACCCCCTTTTCTGCCTGCGGGACTTCGTTACAGCGGATCAGTCTTTCTTCGGGATCATATGGAGGGAATCCTTCTGCAGGGACAGGAAGATGTCTTCGCCTTCATGGTAGGTTTCGTGGATCAGGGGGTTGTATACCTTGACCTTCAGGTCCTTGCCGCAGGCATTGACCACATAGTCCTGGGATTCGCCCATGAAGATGGACGAGACGACCTTGCAGGGAATGTCGCCCGTGCGTCCCAGGGACAGGGATTCGGGACGTGCCACGATCTTGACTTCCCCGCCTGGCTGCAGGCGGGAGCCTTCTGCCTTTTTCGTGCAGGGTACGCCCAGCACGTCGATGGTGACGTTCCGGCCGGTGTTTTCCGTGACCTTGCAGGGCAGGATGTTGGCGATGCCGATGAAGTCGGCCACGAATTCGGAAGCCGGCGTGGTGTACACTTCAAGCGGCGTGCCGATCTGCTCCACGTGACCGGAGTTCATGATGATGACGCGGTCCGAAAGGCTCATGGCTTCGGACTGGTCGTGGGTGACGTAGATGCTCGTGATGCCGACCTTGCGCTGGATCTTGTGGATTTCGTTGCGCATGTAGACGCGCAGCTTGGCGTCGAGGTTGGACAAGGGTTCGTCAAAGAGCAGGACCGACGGTTCCATGACCAGGGCGCGGGCCAGGGCCACACGTTGCTGCTGGCCGCCGGACAGCTGGTTGGGGGCGCGGTTGCCGAAGCCTTCCAGGCCGACCATGGCCATGATGGAGTCGACTTTCTGCTTGATTTCGGCCTTCGGCAGTTTCTTGATCTTCAGGCCGTAGGCGACGTTGTCGAACAGGTTCAGATGCGGGAACAGGGCGTAGCTCTGGAACACCATGGCCGTGTCGCGCTTATCCGGCGTCAGGCTGTTGACGCGGGTATCGCCGATGTAGATGTCGCCGGCCGTCGGAATCTCAAATCCGGCGACCATGCGCAGGATGGTCGTTTTGCCGCAGCCCGAGGGGCCGAGCAGGGTGATGAACTGACCCGGTTCGATATGCAGGTCGACTTCCTTGACGGCCTCCACGGGCTTGCCGTCGATGCCGGGATATACCTTCTTCAGATGTTCTATCCTTACACTTGCAGATTCTTTAGCCATTTATTCTCCGTCCTCCTTAACCCTGGACACTCTTGATATTCACACCCATGCGGCTCAGAATGGCCAGCAGGATGCTGACGACGATCAGCACGATGGCGATCAGTACGGTGGAATAGGCAGCCGCAACGCCCAGACGGCCCACGTCGACCTGGCTCATGATGGCCACGGTCAGCAGGTTCACGTTGGCGCTGACGAGGAAGATTACCGCGCTGACGGCGGTCATGCTGCGTACGAAGCTGTAGACAAGGCCGCTGAAGAAAGCCGACCGGATCAGCGGGATGGTGACGGAACGGAAGACTTTGAAACTGCCCGCGCCCAGGTCGTAGGCAGCTTCCTCGATGGCCGGGTCGATCTGCTGCAGCGACGCGACACCGGCACGGATGCCGACGGGCATGCTGCGGAAGACGAAGGACAGGACGATGATGATGCCCGTACCCGTCAGGACCAGAGGCGGTTCATTGTAGGCCAGGACATAGCCCATGCCGATGACCGTGCCGGGAATGGCCAGGGACAGCAGGGAGACGAACTCGATGAGACCGCGGCCGAAGAACCGTTTGCGGACGATCAGGTAGGCGATGATCATGCCCAGCACGCCCGTAATCGGCATAGCGATGAGCGAGAGTTCCGTCGTGTCGAAGATAGGTTTGGCGCCCAGGTTCCAGATATACTGGTAATGCCGCAGCGTGAACGTGTAGTCGATGCCCCACAGGTTGACGAAGCTGCCCACCGGAATGAGGGCGTAGAGTACGAGGATGAACAGGGAGATCAGCAGGCAGGGGATGCCGATGGCCGCGATGATCGTTTTGTCGGTGACCATGGCGCGGATACGGGACGGCTTGCCGGTCAGGGTGACGTAGGACTTGTTGCCCAGCCAGTACTTCTGCAGCACGAACATGAGGATGGAAAGGGACAACAGGATGGTGGCGAGGGCCGTGCCGACCTTCAGGTTGTAGTTGCCCATGGCCTGCAGGTAGACCTGCGCTGCCAGGGTGTTGAAGTTGCCGCCGATGACCATGGGGTTACCGAAGTCAGCGACCGTCTGGATGAAGACCAGGAGGAAGCTGTTGGCGATGCCCGGCTTCAGCAGCGGCAGCAGGACTGTGCGGAAGGTCTGCCAGCGGGAAGCGCCCAGGTTGCGGGCCGCTTCTTCCATGGACGGGTCGATCTGCTGCATGAGGCCGGCCAGGACCATGTAGGCCACGGGAAAGAAGGTCAGGATCTGGACGACCGCCAGTCCGCGGAACCCGTAGACGTTGGCGTTCTGGATGCCGAGCAGCACTTTGCTGACGAAGCCCTGCTGGCCGAAAAGCATGATGAAGGACATGGCCAGCGCGAAGGGCGGGGAAATGATTGGCAGGATGGCGATGAGTTTGAAGAGCTTCTTAAAGGGAATCTTCAGATACGCATCGACGTACGCGAAAATGAAGCCGATGAGGGTGGCGAAGAAGCTGACGAAGAGTCCCAGGAAGATGGTGTTTACGAGGACGTCGATGTTCTCCTGATGGCTCAGGGCCTCCCGGTAATATTCAAGGGTGAAGCCGCCCCCGGTGGAGATGAAGCTTTCCGCCAGCACGTCGTACAGGGGCCAGACGATGAAGATGATCAGCGCGATGGTCACGAGGATGATGGTGGAAAGGAGGACAGGGTCCCGCAGGATCTTATGGAATTCATCCCACTTCAAGGACCACATGGAATACTTTTTTTCCGGCATTTCTTTTTGTTACTCCTTGTATGAAAAAATAAGCAGATTTTTCAAATAACGGCCTTGCGTGGCAAAAGGCCGCTTACCAACGGTAAACGGCCTTTTTTGATGCAGGGGGACTGTACGGGTTCCGCCGTCTCCGCGGAGCCCCTATCAGTCCTTAATGGCTTTGTTCCATTTTTCAACCAGTTCGTTCCGGTGTGCGCCGGCCCATTCGAAGTTGTACTTGATCAGCTTCGTATCCTTGATTTCCGCGGCCTGCTTCGGCGGCTTGGCTTCGGGGTTCGTCAGGAACTGGTAGGAACCTACGGTCTGGCCGATTTCCTGCGCTTTGGCGGTGAGGGCCCAGTCGATGAACTTCTTGGCAGCATCCTGGTCCGGCCCGCCCTTGATCAGGGAAACGGCGCCGACTTCGTAACCCGTGCCTTCGGCCGGAGCCGTCAGGACGAGGTCCTTCATGCCTTCTTCCCGGTATTTGATGGCGTCATGCAGGAAGGAGATGCCGACCATGCATTCGCCCTGGCCTGCCAGGCGGGCAGGAGCCGTACCGGACTTCTGGTAGTTCTTGATCTGTTTATGCAGGGCCTTCATGTAGGCGAGGCCGTCCTTTTCGCCTTTCAGCTGTACCAGTGTGGCGAGCATGGTGTAGGCCGTACCGGAGGACCCGGGGTTGGCCGTGACGATCTGGCCCTTGAATTCCGGTTTCAGCAGATCAGCCCAGGATTTCGGGGCTTCGACACCCTTTTCCTTCAGGAGCTTGGTGTTGGAGGCAAAGCCCAGGTAGCCGACGTAGACGCCGGTCCAGTAACCGTCTTTATCCTTGAACTGGTCCGGAATCTTGGCAGCGTTCGGGGAAACATACTTTTCCAGCAGGCCGTCAGCCTTGGCCTGGATCTGGCCGTCAGCCGGGCCGCCGAACCACAGGGAAGCCTTCGGGTTGGCCTTTTCCGCCTTGATACGGCCGATGGTTTCACCCGAGGACATGCGGACACCTTCGACCTTGATGCCCGTTTCCTTTTGGAACGCGTTGATGTCCGCCACCATGAAGTCTTCCAAAGCACCCCAGTACATGGTCAGCTTCTTGCCGCTGTCGGCTTTCTTGTCACCGCCGCCACCGCCGCAGCCGGCGATTGCCAGCAGCATCAGGCTTGCCAGGGAAGCCGCGCATACCGCTTTCGTTTTACCATTCATTCCAAACACACTCCTTTTAATTGTTCCAAGGCCGCGCTTTCTGCGTAGGGAATGGAATATTTACTCCTTTTCATATTTTACCAAAAAAGCCCGGTTTACTCAATTGTTTTGTGATTTTTTTGGGAATTTTCTGCGGCCCCGGGCGGCGTTTGCGATACACGCCAGGCATGCTTCCGGATAGGCAGCAGGTATTGGCAATTTTCTATGGAACCCGGGTACAATAAGATGTAAAATAAAGGCATGCGGAACCCACAAGGAGGGAAGCAGATGGTACGTTGGATCATGCATGTCGATATGGACGCGTTTTACGCGTCTGTGGAACAGCGGGACAATCCGTTGCTCAAGGGCCGGCCCGTCATCGTGGGCGGCAGCTCGGCCCGGGGCGTCGTGTCGACCTGCTCCTACGAAGCACGCCGTTACGGCGTACATTCCGCCATGCCCCTTTTCGAGGCGCACCGTCTCTGCCCTGACGGTGTCTACCTGCCTGTGCGTATGCACCGTTACATCGAGGTGTCGGGCCAGGTAATGGGGATATTCCATGAAACTTCCCCCCTGGTGGAACAGCTTTCCGTGGATGAGGCCTTCCTCGACCTGACAGGCATGGAGAAACTCGGCGGCGCGGAACGCATTGCCCACGGTGTCCAGGACCGTATTGCCCGGGAACTGCAGTTGAGCTGTTCCATCGGGCTGGCACCGAACAAGTTCCTGGCCAAACTGGCCTCGGATATGGACAAGCCGCACGGGTTCGTCCGTATCACGGCCCAGGAAGCTCCGGCGCTGCTGGCCCCCCTGCCGGTCGGCAAAATCTTCGGCATCGGCCGGAAGGCGGCCCGTAAACTGGAACAGTTCGGCATCACCACCATCGGGCAGCTGGCGGAAACGGACCTGGGCGTCCTGCGCCAGGTCTTCGGCATCAACGCCGAACGGGCGCAGCTGCTGGCCCGCGGCTTGGACGACCGGCCCGTACGGCCCGACGAAGCAGCCAAATCCATCGGCAAGGAGACGACCTTCGAAACGGACTTGTACGGGTACGAAGCCTGCCGCGACATGGTCCTCGACCTGGCCGGCCAGACGGGGTGGCGTCTCCGCCGGGAAAAACTGGCCGGACGGACGGTGACTCTGAAGGTCAAATACGCTGATTTCCGGACCATCACGCGCAGCCTCTCTTCGGACAGGCCTGTCGAATGGGACGAGGACATCTTCCGTATGGCCGATACCCTGTTGCGCAAAGTGAACCTGAAGCCCGGTGTCCGCCTCCTCGGCGTGAGCGTCAGCGAGCTGCGCCATCCGGATGAAGCGCCCACCCTGGATTTTGAAGAGGACCGGCGCCTGCAGCGCCGCAACCAGGCCCTGGACCGCCTCAAGGACCGCTTCGGCGAGCACATCATCCACCGCGGCATGGCGGCAGACCCGCAGAAGAAGGGGGACGCGCGCGGGGAGGCAACGGAAAAACAGGAACAGAGAATGGAAAGGAACAACGAGTGAACAGATATAGAGAATTACGGCTTTGGCCGGTCGTCATCCTGCTCGCCGCCTGCCTGGCCCTGGCGGCCGGCTGCGGCAGCGGAAACGGCGGAACGGCCGCACAGGACAAGGCGTCCGCCCCGGCGGCCCTCAACGGTGCCACCCCCGTCCGCGTGATGGAATTGAAGAACTTCGTAGCCTTTTCCCAACGGGAGGTGTTCAATCTCCGCCAGGTGATTACGCGTGACAGTACGACGTCCCGTACCATCATGTGGCAGTCCGAAGGGGAAGAGAAAGGGTCCTTCGTGGAATACCGTGTCCTCGGACCTGATGGAAACCCAGCGGGGGACTTATTCGCCCAAGGCACGCGCCGCAATGAGGAATTTACGGAAGACAGCCAGACGAGCTGGATCCATACGGCAACCCTGAACGGACTCAAGGCGGGCACGACCTATCAGTACCGCCTGGGCTTCGGTGACAACCGCGGCCCCTGGCATCAGCTCCGGACTGCCCCGGACGGCAGCGCCGGGGACACGTTCAAGGCCCTGATCTTTACGGATTCCCAGTCCAGCGATTACAGCGACTGGCAGAAGGTGGCCATGGGTGCGTGGCAGCGCCATGGCGACGCCGGGTTCTTCCTCAACCTGGGCGACCTGGTGGACAACGGCCAGCAGGCCTTCCAGTGGCGGGAATGGTTCACCCGCATCGAGCCCATGGTGACGGCCATTCCGGCGGCCCCGGTCATGGGGAACCACGAAACGTACACCCTGGACTGGAAGGTGCGCATGCCCGAAGCCTACCTGCGCCTGTTCCAGCTGCCGCCCCTGCCGGACGGACTGGCGGCAAAGTACGGCAACCAGTTTTATTCTTTTGATTACGGCGATGTCCACTTCACGGTCCTGAACACGCAGTTCCGCGAATTGAAGGATTTCGAGCCGGATCTGGAAAAGGACGAGGTGGCCTGGTTCAGGCAAGACATGGAACAGACCCGGAAAAAGTGGAAGGTCGTCCTCATGCACAAGGACGGACTCCAGTATTCCTTCAAGCACCGCACGACGCCGCGTCCCGAGGGCTTTTCCGACGAAGGGCGCCTCTTCATGCCCCTCTTTGACCAGTACGGAGTCGACGCCGTACTGAGCGGACACCTCCATTCGTACCGCAACCGCGGCCACATCCGCAACTTCCGCCGCGACGCGGAAGGCCCGCTGTATATCATGGCCGGCCTGGCCGGCAATGTCCGTTATCCGGATTTGTGGAAGGATCATGCCCTCGACACAAAAGTCCTGCCCCAGCCGGAAACGGACAACTATCTGGTCCTGGAGGCCGGTACACAGGAACTGCGGTTCCGCGCCTATTTCCCCGACGGGTCCCTGGCGGACGAAGCCGTTGTGCGGAAATGAATTCGGACAAAAAGTCCCGCATGGCAAAAAAAGTCCCGAATTTTTTTGAACAAACCGTGAAGTCTTGGGGAAAGCCCGGTGAAAAATATACGGAATCCCGCTTGTATGGCGGGTTCCGTATTTTTTAAAAACTCAAGTGGGACAAAATAAGTCCATACTGGACAAAAAAGGTAACACGTGGTATACTCAAGATGCAGCAGGGAAAGGGACCCTCGGGATTCCGCCGGGCTGACAGAACAGGAGGTGCATCGACATGTTGGAACGCATCGTGGCATTCTTATCCGAAATCGAAATCCTTCCCTTGGAATAACGTGGAAGCAATGACTGGCAACCCAATCCGCTTCACCCGTGTGGCGGCCCAGGCCGCCGTATTCTGCAGGAGCATATGATGAGACAGGATTTCAAGAATTAAAGGCGATCAGGAAAAAATGACCTGACCGCCTTTTCTATTTGCCCTATAAAATACTGAATTGCCTGTAAAATAAAGACAGTTTGTAATCATGTTTACACTTTTATATACAACATGAAATTTCCGGCGCTGTTTTGCGATTTTTTGTTGACGGCTGCCGGACGCGGTGGTATCCTCAGGACAAAAGTGAATAGCACTACAAAACCGAAGAGACGGAGATCAAGCCATCATAAGCGCTTGCAGAGAGTCCGGGGAGCTGAAAGCCGGGTAGAGATGCTGGTTGGTAAATGGACCGTTGAGGGTGTGCCGAAATCGCAAGAGAGTATCGCACAACGCAGCGCCTGCGTTAAGGGCGAGGGATGTGTTGGCATCCTGCAAAGGGCGCGGAGTTTCCGCGAATCAAGGTGGTACCGCAGGTGATGAATGTGAGCCTGTCCTTGCTGAACGCAAGGACAGGCTTTTTGATTGTCTGTCCGGATCCAAGCCCCGCAACTGCCAACAGAAACAACACGACCGGGTACGGCAGGTGCCGTACCGCGCAAGACGCCCGGAGGGCAGAGAAGGAGAGAGAATCATGTTAAAGGAATCCATCGCGAAATTAGCAGTCAAGGAAAACCTGAGCCGGGAAGAAGCCCTGGCCGATATGCGGGAAATCATGAGCGGCAAGGCGGACCCTGTCGAAGTCGGGGCCTACCTGACGGCCCTGTCCATGAAGGGGGAGACCGTCGAGGAAATCACGGCCAGCGCTGAAGGGATGACGGAAGCCGCCGTGCAGATCCATCCGCAGGGCGATGTGCTGGAAATCGTCGGTACGGGCGGTGACAAGGCCTATACCTTCAACATTTCCACGACGAGCATGTTCGTCATCGCGGCCGCCGGCACGCACGTGGCCAAGCATGGTAACCGGGGCGTTTCGAGCAAGAGCGGTGCCGCCGATGTGCTGGAGCGGTTGGGCGTCAAGATTGATAACACACCGACCTTCACGGAAAAGATGGAAAACGACATCGGCATCGCCTTCCTCTTCGCACCGGTTTATCATTCGGCTATGCGCTATGTCGCACCGGTGCGCAAGGCCCTGGGGATCCGCACGGTATTCAACATCCTCGGACCTTTGACCAACCCGGCCAATCCGTCCATGGCCATCATCGGCGTCTACAGTAAAGACCTGGTCCGTCCCATTGCGGAAGTGCTGCAAATGCGCGGCCTGAAACGGGGCCTTGTGGTCTTCGGCGACGACGTGCTCGATGAAATTTCCGCTTCTTCCACGACGAGCGTGGCGGAACTGGAGGACGGCAACATTACGGAATACACCCTGGACCCCCGCGATTTCGGCCTGGAACTGGGGAAAAAGTCCGAACTGGCCGGCGGGGACCCTGCCGACAACGCCCAGATCACACTGGATATCCTGAAGGGCAGGGAACGGGGTACGAAACGCAATGCCGTCCTGCTGAACGCCGGCGCCGGGCTCTACCTGAGCGGCAAGGCTGACAATATGGCTGACGGCATCCGCCTGGCAGCCGAACTGATCGACAACGGTAAAGCTAAAGCAAAATTGGACGCATTCGCGGCATACAGCCAGCAGGGACGGTAAGGAATACACGAACAAGACAGGAAGTGGCGACATGATATTGGATGTATTGGCTGAGGAGGCCCGTGAACGGGTCCGGGAACGGCAGCAGCAGGTCAGCGCCGAAACTATCCGGCGGGACGCGGAAACGCTGGAGGCGCGGCAGGAAAAACGGAACCGGGCGGCGGAAGGATTTGCCGCGGCCCTGTCCCGGACCGGCCTGAGCCTGATTTGCGAATGTAAAAAGGCATCGCCGTCCAAAGGGCTCATCGCCCCGGACTTTCCGTACAGGAAGATTGCCCGGGCTTATGAAGAAGGCGGCGCGGCAGCCATCAGCTGTCTGACGGAACCGCGCCATTTTCTCGGCAAGGACAAGTATCTGCAGGAAATCGCCGCCCAAGCCGGTATCCCGGTCCTTCGCAAGGATTTCACCGTGGATCCCTACCAGATTTACGAGGCCCGCACCCTGGGTGCCGCGGCCGTCCTCCTCATCGCCGCCATCCTGACCCCTTCCCAGTTGGAAGAATACCGGCAGATTGCGGAAAGCGTCGGCCTGGACGCCCTCGTGGAAACCCATGATGCGGACGAGGTGGAGACGGCTCTGCAGACGGGCGCCGTCCTCATCGGCGTGAACAACCGGAACCTGCAGGACTTCACGGTGGACTTTGAAACCTGCCTGCGCCTGCGGGGCGAAATACCGGAAGACCGTATCTGCGTGGCTGAAAGCGGCATCCGCACACCAGCGGATATCCGGCGCCTGAAAGAGGCTGGTGTACAGGCCGCCCTCATCGGCGAAACACTCATGCGGAGCCGCGACATCGGCGCGACGCTGCAGTCCTTCCGGGAGGCGTGAAGCATATGCATCTGCACATTAAGATATGCGGCCTCCGGCGGGCAGCCGACACGGACGCCGTCAACCGGTACCGTCCGGACTATGCCGGGTTCGTGTTCGCCAAGAGTCCGCGCCGGGTGGACCGGGAAACGGCCCGGGTCCTGAAGGCCCGGCTGGCGGCGGACATTCCCGTCCTGGGGGTTTTCGTGAACTCTCCTGCGGACAAGGTGGCGGCCCTCGCCAACGAGGGCATCATCGACGGTATCCAGCTGCACGGGGATGAAGATGAACAGTATCTGCAGAGCCTGCGGCAGCAGACGCGGGCCCCGCTTGTCAAGGCTGTCCGCCTCCGCGCAGACAGCGCCGCGGAACTGGCCCGTTGCACCCCGTATGCGGACTACATCCTGCTCGACGTGTTCCAGCCGGGCGTGTACGGCGGTACGGGCCGGCAGATCGAGGCGGCCCTCCTGCAGGACCTGCGCATCGACAAGCCGTTCTTCCTGGCCGGCGGACTGACGGGGGACAACGTGGAGGAGAGCATCCGCAAGGTGCTGGCACTGCCGCATCTGCGTGACCGGCTGTACGGCGTCGACGTATCCGGCGGCGTCGAGACGGACGGGCAGAAAGACGAAGGGAAAATCCGAAAATTCATAGAGACAGTGAGAGGGTTGAAATTATGAGCAAGGGAAGATATGGAATCCATGGCGGGCAGTATATTCCGGAAACGTTGATGACCGCCGTCAAAGAACTGGAAGCAGCATATGAAAAATACAAGGACGATCCGGACTTTCTGGCGGAACTGCGCCAACTCTACCGGGACTATGCGAACCGGCCGTCCATGCTGTATTATGCGGAAAAGATGACGAAAGACCTTGGCGGGGCGAAGATTTATTTGAAGCGCGAAGACCTGAACCACACAGGGGCGCACAAGATCAACAATGTCCTCGGCCAGTGCCTCCTGGCCAAACGCATGGGCAAGAAGCACGTCATCGCCGAAACGGGCGCAGGCCAGCACGGCGTCGCTACGGCGACGGTGGCAGCCCTCATGGGCATGGACTGCACGGTCTACATGGGCGTCGAGGATACGGAACGCCAGGCCCTGAACGTGTTCCGCATGGAACTGCTGGGCGCCAAGGTCGTGCCGGTTACGACGGGGACAGGCACACTGAAGGACGCCGTCAATGAGGCGCTGCGCGTCTGGACGGCCCGCGTCGAAGACACATACTACGTACTCGGTTCCGTCATGGGACCGCATCCGTATCCCGAAATGGTGCGCGACTTCCAGAAGGTCATCGGTGAAGAAGTCAAAGCCCAGCTGCTGGAAAGGGAAGGGCGCCTGCCCGATGCCGTCCTGGCCTGCGTCGGCGGCGGCTCCAATGCCATGGGCCTCTTCTATGACTTCATTCCCGACAAAGATGTGAAACTCATCGGCGTCGAAGCAGCCGGCCGCGGCGTCGACACGCCGGAAACGGCGGCCACCATCGCCTGCGGCACGGAAGGCATCTTCCACGGCATGAAGTCCCTCTTCCTGCAGGACCGGTACGGCCAGATTGCGCCGGTCTATTCCATTTCCGCCGGCCTGGATTATCCCGGTATCGGACCGGAACATGCGTACCTGCACGACATCGGCCGTGCTGAATACGTGGCGGCAACGGACCAGGAGGCCGTGGACGCCTTCTGTTACCTGTCCCGTACGGAAGGCATCATCCCGGCCATTGAGAGCGCCCACGCTGTGGCCTATGCCATGAAGCTGGCGCCGGCCATGCGCAAGGACCAGATACTCGTCATCAACCTGTCCGGCCGGGGTGATAAAGACGTGGCGGCCATCGCCAGATATTTGGGGAGGGATTTACATGAGTAAGTTGGCGGCAGCATTGCAAGGTAAAAAAGTATTCGCTCCCTTCATTACGGCGGGCGACCCGGACCTGGAAACGACGAAGAAGCTGATCCTGGCCCTGGAAAAGGCGGGGGCGAGCCTGGTGGAACTGGGCATCCCCTTCAGCGACCCCATGGCTGAAGGTCCCGTCATCCAGGCGGCGGACCTGCGGGCCCTGTCCAACGGCTGTACGACGGACAAGGTCTTCGATATGGTTGCCGAAGTGCGCAAGGAAACGGACATCCCCCTGGTCTTCCTGACCTATGCGAATCCCATCTTCCATTACGGAACGGAAAAATTCTACCGCCGCTGCGCCGAAACGGGCGTGGATGGCACCATTGTGCCCGATGTCCCCTATGAGGAACGGGAGGAACTGGAAGGGGCGTGCCGCAAATACGGCGTGGACCGCATCGTCATGATCGCCCCCACGTCGGACGACCGCATCCAGATGCTCGCCAAGGACGCCAAAGGATACATCTATATCGTGTCCAGCCTGGGTGTGACAGGTGTGCGTTCGGAAATCACGACGGACATCGCTTCCATCTATAAAAAGATCCGTGCCGTCACGGATACGCCGGCAGCAGTGGGCTTCGGTATCTCCACGCCGGAACAGGCGGCGGAAATGGCCCGCCAGAGCGACGGCGCCATTGTCGGCAGTGCCATCGTCAAACTTTGCGGAAAGTACGGCCGTGACTGCGTGGAACCGGTGGCGGCCTACGTGAAGACGCTGGCGGACGCCGTCCATCATTGTGATGACTGAGGAGGAAAATCATGGAAATCCGTCCCTCCCTGACAGAGGCGAAACAGTTCGCCGCCCAGGGGTATAAGACCGTCCCCGTGAGCTGCGAAATGTATGCCGACTGCATCACGCCCATCGAACTGCTGCGCAAACTGAAGAACGTCAGCAGCCACGTGTTCCTTTTGGAATCGGTGGAAGACAGCAAACAGTGGGGCCGCTACACCTTCCTGGGCTACGACCCCAAGCTGGAACTGACCTGTGTGGATGGCACGATGACTGTCACGAGCGGTTCTTCCGTGCGGATGCAGGTCAACCATCCCGGTGAAGTGATCCGCCAGGTTGCGGCGGATAACAAGAGTCCCCAGCTGGACTACCTGCCCACCTTTACGGGCGGCCTTGTGGGCTACTGGGCCTACGACTATATCAAGTACGCGGAACCGTCCCTGAACCTGGACGCTGTCGATACGGAAGGGTTCAAGGACATCGACCTCATGCTCTTCGACAAGGTCATCGCTTTCGACAATCTGCGCCAAAAGATCCTCTTCATCTGCCAGGTCCGCTGCGAAAACCTGGAAACAGAATACAACCGGGCCTGCCTGACCCTGCGCCAGATGAAGGACCTGTTGGAACATGGCGTCCAATGTCCGGCCGATCCGGGCCGCATGACGTCGGAACTGCGGCCTCTTTTCAATAAGGAAGAATATTGCCGCATGGTGGAAAAGGCGAAACAGTACATTTATGACGGGGACATCTTCCAGGTCGTCCTGTCGAACCGTCTCGAAGCGGATTATGAAGGCAGCCTGCTCGATACGTACCGCGTTCTCCGTACGCTCAACCCGTCGCCCTACGTGTTCTATTTTTCCAGCGACGACATAGAGATGGCCGGGGCTTCTCCGGAAACACTGGTGAAACTGGAGAACGGCACACTGCACACCTTCCCCCTGGCTGGTACGCGCCGCCGCGGCGCCACGCCCGAAGAGGACGACGCTCTGGAAGAGGAACTGCTGGCGGATGAAAAGGAACGGGCCGAACACAATATGCTTGTCGACCTGGGCCGCAACGACATCGGCAAAGTCAGCAAGTTCGGCAGCGTAGCTGTGGAAAAATACATGGTCGTGCAAAAGTATTCCCATGTCATGCACCTGGGCTCCACCGTACGCGGCACCCTGCGCGACGACCTGGATGCCGTCGACGCTATGGATTCCATCCTGCCTGCCGGCACCTTGTCCGGTGCGCCCAAGATCCGTGCCTGCCAGATCATCAACGAACTGGAAAACAACAAGCGCGGCATTTACGGCGGTGCCGTCGGCTACATCGACTGCTCGGGCAACCTGGACGCCTGCATCGCCATCCGCCTCTGCTTCAAGAAGAATGGCAAGGTCTTCGTCCGCAGCGGGGCGGGCATCGTTGCCGACAGCGTGCCGGAAAACGAGTTCCAGGAATGCCTGAACAAGGCGAAAGCCGTCATTCTGGCCTTACAGACCGCACAGGAGGGCTTGGACAAATGATTCTGCTCATCGACAATTACGACAGCTTTTCCTATAACCTGTACCAGGCTGTCGGCGCCATCAATCCCGATATCCGCGTCATCCGCAATGACGCGCTGACCGTGGAGGAAATTGCCGCCCTGCAGCCCGAAAAAATCATTTTGTCGCCCGGTCCCGGCTACCCGAAGGATGCCGGTGTCTGCATGGATGTAACGGCCTGTCTGGGCCCGCAGATTCCCGTACTGGGCGTCTGTCTGGGACACCAGGGCATCTGCCAGGTTTTCGGCGCTGTCGTCGACCATGCCAGACGGCTTATGCACGGCAAACAGTCCCCTGTGCGGCTGGACTTGTCGAGCCCGCTTTTCAAGGGCCTGCCCGAAACCATCCGGGTCGCACGCTACCATTCCCTGGCCGCCGTACCGGAAACCATGCCGGACTGCCTCAGGGTGACGGCTGTCACGGACGACGGGGAAATCATGGCTGTGGAACATAAGGACTATCCGGTTTACGGACTCCAGTTCCATCCGGAATCCATCATGACGCCCGAAGGACCGCAGATCATCCGCAATTTCCTGGCTCTGTGAGCCAGCCCGGTGGCTTTATGGACCGCTGCCTGACAGGGCGGCGGTTTTTTCTTGACAGGGGAAGGGGAGGATGCTATTATTTAATTGAACAAGTTCAATAAAAGATAAATTGCAAGAACAGGAAAGGTGAAGAAATGACGAAAGGAAGATACGACCAGGAACACGTCGAGCGCGTGCGGCATAAGATCCTGAACACGGCCAAGTACCTTTTCGGTGTCCAGGGATACAGGCGGACTACCATCCGCCAGATTGTGGAACAATCTGGCGTTTTGACGGGCAGCATTTATTACCTGTATAAAAATAAGGAAGATGTGTTTCAGGCCCTGATCCTTTCTCTGACGCAGAACTGCATCGTCAAGATCCGCGAACACTGCGGTGAGGAATCACCAGTCTTCCAGTACGCGGCCGTCTGTGCCGTCGAACTCTGCGCTGTAGAAGAAAACCCTGTCATCCGTGACAACTATGCCACAGCCTATTCCTCTCCCCAGATTTTTGAACATATGGTGGAACAGTATGCCGACATGGCTGACTGCATTTTCCGCGGCACGCCTTGGGAAAAGGGCAAGGAGACCCGCCGCCGGCAGGCCCTTTTGATCAAGGGGATGATGGGCAGCTGTGTTTCCGCCTTCTATTTCCAGCGGATGACGGACCATGAAACGGATTTCCATGAATGCGTACGCTGGGTTCTGGAAATCATGGGTATCGGGTCCACACTGATTGAATACACCATGAAGCAGATTGACGCCCAAAAGCAGCTGTGGATCTCTATCGGGCACGAACTGCGGGATTACCCTGTTTGAAGGGTGAAGCGTACTTTTTCTTGGACAAAAACAAAGGAACCGGACGAACGGTTCCTTTTTTCAGGTTTTTTAGTTGAACATGTTAAACAAATATCGTATTTGCAGCATATAAGAGGAATGGAGGATGGGATATGCAAATTCGGAAGCAGTGGAAAAAAGGGATTGCTCTGTTGTTGGCCGTCGTCTTTACGATGCCCCTGTCTGCAGGGTGCGGCACACAGTACGCATCCGACCAGCCCTGGGGCAAGCCCATGCCAATCGGGATAAGGCGGCGGCCAACATGGAACTGGCCCGCCTCACTTTCAACCGGTACCAGGGACTGTTGACCGCCGGTGCCATTTCCCGCCAGACCTATGACCAGGAAAAATCCGCCTACGACCAGGCCGTAGCGGCCTATAACCAGACGACGCAGGCAGTCTCCCAGGCTGAGTCCGGTCTTCTGCAGACCGATGTCGACAAGGCCAACGAGACGGCTCTGCTGCGCCGCAAGGAACAGGCCGAGGCTGCCCTGCGCCAGATAGAGGTCAATCTCGATGAAACCATTATCCGGGCGCCTTTCGACGGCATCATTACGGAAAAGTATGTAGAAGAAGGGTCCATGATTTCCACCGGTACCCCACTCGTTGCGGTGCAGGATCCGACGGACAACTGGGTCGATATCAAGGTGCCGGAAACGGAGCTGTCCGGCTACCATCTGCACGATAAGGTCACCCTTACGGGCCGCGATGACAAGACGAAGGTGACCGGTGAAATCACCGATATCAGCAGAAAGGCCGACTTTGCCACGCAGCGGGCGACGAGTGAACGGGGGAAGGATACGGATATCATCACTTTTAATGTAAAGATCCAGATCAACGACACCCGGATCCGGCCGGGGATGCGGTTCCGGATTACAGGAAGTGAACCGGCATGAAATGGCGTGACATCATCTGTTTCCAATGGCATGCGCTGTGGAACGGGCGTTTCCCTCCGGCCCTCATCATCCTGTTTCTGCCGCTGCTCTATGCGTTCCTGTTTGGAACCATCTACTCCCGTAACGTGGTCAACAACCTCGCTTTCACGCCGGGCATCGTCGTATTCATCCGGAAACGGAAGTTGCTCAATGCTGCCGGCGTCGGCCACCGGGAGGTGTTTCAACGTCTTCTGGGCGCCGTCCTTCCGTTCGAAGCCATCGCCCTGTGTTCCTTCTGCCTGTCCCTCGGCGTCTGCATCATCGTGTACGGGTTGCCTATGCGTGGATCCTTGTGGGACTGCCTGTTCCTGATGACCTGTTTTCTGTTCTTCCTCCTGTGCGTTCTGACCTTTTTCGGGTCCGGCGCCGCATCCGTGGTGGAAGCCATGCAGGACCCCATGATCTACATCATGCCCGGCGTCCTTTTCAGTGGACTTTCGTGGCCGACATTCTGCATGAACGACATCGGCGGGGCCATCTCCCTGCTTCTGCCCATGACGTGGGTCGGTGACTGCCTGCGTGACATCCTGCTGGCCGGCTATGCCCCCCAGCTGTACAAAGACAGCCTGGTCCTTGTCTGTGCCGGGCTTGTCATTGGTGCTGTCAGTGTCTTCCGCATTGTTCGTCGTATCCGGAAAGAAGGTGCTGCCTTATGACGGCCCGCAACATCACCCGCGCCCTTGCCGTGCTGCGCACCCTGCTGCGCCGTGAACTCGTGGATTTCCGGCGTGATTCCCGGCGCATGACGTTTGTCTTCGGCGCGGCAGTCATCTATATCCTGATGTTCGGCGCACTCTATATGCCAAACATTGTCAAAAACGTGCCGCTCGTCATCTACGATGAAGACAATTCCCGCATGAGCCGCGAAATTTCCCGTGATTTCGGCTACAGCGATGCTTTCCGCATCATCAGCTACGTGGATTCGGAAGAGGAAATGCGGGCCCTGATCCGGGAAAAGGAGGCCTGTTCCGCTATCCATATCCCGAAGAACTTTGCCAAAGACACCCTGGCTGGAACGGGAGGCACGGTCCTTTTTCTGACGAACGGGTCGAACATCATCCTGACCAATGTGGCCAGTGCTTCGGCCTCCAACATCATCTCCCATTATTCCCGGCAGGTGGCGGTCTCCCGCACGGCCCTGGCCACGGGCATGAACGAAGGTATGCTGCGTATACGCCTGGCGCCGGTGACCCTGAGCCTGCGCATTTTGAATAACAGCACGCAGGGCTATCTGTACTTCTTTGTCATCGGATTGGCACTGGTTGCGTTCCAACAGGGACTGCTGTTCAGCGTCGGCGCCGCTACGGCCTCGGAATATGAAAAAGGCCGGACCTGTCGTTACGGTTCGGCCGCCATCCTGGCAACCAAGGTGCTGTTTTACTGGTTTTGCGCATTTGCGGCCTTTGGTATCCTGCTGATTCTGGCCCATGTGATCTGGGATATCCCGGTCAAGGCACCCTTGTGGTGCTTTGTGGTTTTGGCCGCCTTCTTTGCCCTTGCGGCGGTTTCCTTCGGAATCTGCTTCTGCTGCTTTTTCCCGACGGAACTGGCCTTTGCCCGCGGCATCATCATGTACCCTGTTCCGGCGTTTCTGTTGTCCGGGTACACGTGGCCGTCAGCGGCCATGCCGTTGTTCACCCAATATTTATCGGTACTGTTTCCCCTGCGCTGGTGCTCCAGTACGGTCCGGGAACTGCTGCTGGGAGGGGGTTCTCCCAGCTACGGAATCTGTCTTGTGGCGCTGGCCCTTTTGACGGTGCTGTTCCTGGGAATCGGCTACCCCTTGTTCCGTAAACGCCTTTCCGCCTGCACGGCGGCATAGGTTCACAACCTGCAGTCTCTCTTCGGCTATTCCATGCCCCTGACAGGAGTGTCCTGCCGGGCATGTGCAGCACATATGACATACCCCCCTCATGCGCGCCACTGTCAGGTGCGCCAATTCCTCAAGGCGGAGGACCCGGAAAGGTTCTCCGCCTCTTCTGGTTACATCACTCCGCAGGGCGCGCTGGCCCTTGCGGGCGTGATGTTCTTTATCCTTCCGGCACAAAGTCGACGGTGAAGCCGTTGTACGTGTAGGTATACCGGTCCCCGTCAGGAACTGTTTCCGGGGCGTTGACCGTGGCGTCGCCGGGACGGACGCGGCCGCGCGTATATACGATATGGCCGGCTGCGTCGCGTACCAAACCCTGGGGCTTTCGGCCTGACAGGGAAAGGGCCTTTTCCGGATGGCAAGCCGGGGAGGTCCCGTAGGCGGCCGCGGCAGCCCAGGCTTCAAAGGCATCCTTCTCCATTTTTCCCGGGCCCGTGTACAGGACATCGAAGTCCTGTTCATAGGCTTTCAAATGAGCCATGTTTTCCGCAAAATCGGGGAGGGAGATGTTCAACGAAGCCCGGTCGGCCATGAGGAATTCGTCGCCGGCGAACAGGATGCGGGCCTTGCGGTCAAGGACGGCCAGTCCGCCCAGGGCATGGTTGGGATGGGGAATGACCACGATTTCCAGATCCCGGTCACCGGGGTTCAGGTGGTATCCGTCCGACACGGTCACAACGGGGTAGTCGCGGGGCACGCGGAGACCGGCAAAACTGGCGTAGGGCACAGTGGCATAGGGCACGCTGGCCGGCGTCATGAAGGCGGCGTCGAAATAGGCGTTGTTGGCCGTGTGGTCAAAATGGTAGTGGGTGTTGATGACGTAGGGAACGGGTTTTTCAATCAAAGCCGAGGCAAAGGCGCGCAGGTTGCCGGCTCCGTAGCCGCTGTCAATCATGATGCCGTATTCACTGCCGGCCACCAGATAGCAGTAATCGCCATCGGAACGGATCTGCCAGGTGTCCGGGGCGATTTTCACGGCGCTGAACCAGGGGGCATCCATGGGTGAGGTGGAGCCGTCAGGGTTTTGGATCAACACGTTATGCCGGGCGGAAAAGTCAATCCAGTCCACGGGTTTCCAGACGGAAGAAGTGTCGATGCGGGTGACACCCTCGTGTAAGTCGGATGCCTCGCCGGCGGAAAGTTTCTGTGTAAGCAGGCGGGCCTTGCCGTTGAGGCGTGCCAGGGCGGCCTTGGCATCGCCATTGCCTGCAGCTGCCGCCAGCGTATACCAGCGGCGGGCCTCCTGCAGGTCCGCCGGGCGCCCCTCGCCCTTTTCATACATGCGGCCCAGTGCTGCCTGGGAAGGAGCCGACACATGATCACGGCGGTAGCTGGAGCGTTTGAACAGGTCGAAGGCCTTGGCGTAATTCTGCGGGACGCCGCGGCCGGATTCATAGAGCAGTCCCAAAAGGAAGGTGCCTGTCACATCGCCGTTGCCGGCGGCCTTCTGATACCAGGTGGCGGCTTCCTGCAGGCTGCGGGGGACACCCAGACCATATTCGTAACACAGGCCCAGGTAACGCGGCGCCTTGGAATGACCCCGCCGGTCCGCTGCACGGAAGGCTTGCAGGGCAGTCCCGTACTGGCCCGTCCTGTAGGCCGCAATCCCTGTGTTGAGCAGGGATGCAGCAACGGGATTGCCTTTGTGCGGCGCCAGGGAAGAAGTGGGGCTGCCTGCCGGCAGTGTTGCCGTTTCGGCAGATGCCGTGCCGGCGGCAGGGATGAGGGGGGCGGTTACGGATGCTTCGCCAGCTTGTGCAGCTGCCGTAAAAAACGGGGCAGAGTAAAAAACGGCAGTACAAGCTGCCACAAGGAGGATCGGTTGACGTTTGTCCATAGAGACACATCCTTTTTTATAAGAAACACAAAAAGCCTGCAGGTTGATGCTTGTCAGGTATCCGGCATCGGGAAAAACAGGCAAATACAGTTTTATTGTATCATTTTGCTTTTTGCACCATAAGTGAACAATTTGCAAAATGCAGGTCCAGGTCGTAACGGGCTGACTGGACAGCGGCGTCGCTGCCGGTTCCAATGGTCCCTCCCGTCCTTTGCCGGACAAACGGCATCCCCGTGGATGCTGGAAGACAACATCTCTTCCGGCCCGTCCACGGGGATTTTTGTGTATGCGGGGATGCCCGCCTCATCCGGTTTCTGTACAGGTTGTTTGGGAACTCAGTCCTCGTCTTCTTCGGAAACCACGTTTCCGTATGCGGCAAGGACGGTCCCTTTCGGAGCGGCAAGTGCAGGGCAGACATAGAGGATGACTCCGGTCTGTTCCGCATAATACGTTGTCAGCGTTTCTCCGAAAACATTGGTAACTTTTCCCAATATTTGTCCCTCTTCCACAAAATCGCCACTGTGGATGTGGTGTATCCAGCAGCCCGTTTCCAGGGCTTCCAGATAAATCATGTCCGTAATGTCACGGGGAGAATACCGCCGGGGCTTGACGGGAAGGTCGAACATCCTAAGTCGGCGCATAATGTTGCGCAGGTCGTCTTTGTAGGCATCGATATCCTCCCGCAGGCAGAGGCCGGCGCCGCCCCGTTCAATCAGGATGGAAGGAAGCCCCGTGCTGGCTGCGTAATTGTAGGCGCCCCCTTTGGCGAGGGAACGCACCATGTATTCCAGATTGAGGACACGGGCCATTTTGCGGGACGCCTTTTCGACCGCTTCCGTCGGCTGGCCGGGATAGTACACGTAGGGATGCAGGCTTTCATGGATATCGCCGCTATGCATATCCACATAAAAGTCGGCCAGGGGGAAGAACTGGCTGCTCAACAGGTAGGCGGTCTTGTCTGCCAGCGTGCCGTCAGGGCTGCCGGGAAAGACCCGGTTCAGGTTCTTGCCATCCTCCGGCACGATGAATTCCCGCCGGGCCCAGAAGCCCTGGATGTTGACCGGATGGAACAGGATCAGGCAGCCGTGGACGTGTTCCGGTTCCACATCCTTCCCTATTTCCATGGCAGCGGCGATGCCGGGGTATTCCCCTCCGTGGATGCCTGCCGTAACCAGCAGGACAGGACCGTCTTCGGTGCCGTTGATGATGGTGAAGGGGATTTGCACGTCCGTTCCGGGAATGGGGAGGAAGGAACGCAGCTTGTGCCCCCGTTGGATGGTGAGTCCGCAGACTGTGAAAGTTTCCGACATATATACCTCTGCTTCTTTAATTTATTTGAATTGCATTCTTCATAGTAAATATAACATATGATGTAGGTCAGTTGTAAAATGAACTTGAACAGTTAATCAAAAAATAAAAATCCATAGT
>OJNU01000097.1_pt1 | contig 80173 bp, 91 predicted proteins | sample 1597941 | NCBI WGS metagenome assembly OJNU01 (sample SAMN01915228, study PRJEB22387) | human gut metagenome | isolation source: stool | host: Homo sapiens | place: USA | reverse complement strand
AACCCGCGACCCCGACCTTGGCAAGGTCGTGCTCTACCAACTGAGCTATTTTCGCGTTGGGCAACCGCCGTTCCGTCGTTTGCGATGCAAAGGTAGGCATTATTTTGAAACTGACAAAATATCGCGGCAAAAAAATTATGATATTTTTTGCCGCTTCAAGGCCGGAGAGTGGCTAAAATCCGAGTTGTCACACATTTGCGCTCTCAAAAAAAATTGCGAAAATAAAAATATTTTCTTGCCGGGGAGAGCATCATCCGGCCGAAATCTGTTATTTTTGCGTATCCAAATCTATTCTCATGACCAAAATCAAGAATTATGGCGCGTTGGCGCTGATGTGTGCATCTGCCATCTTCGTGCAGGCTCAAAACAGTATATCAGTCACAACTTCCTCCGGACGCGAGGTGGAAGTGTCGGCTCTCAATCCTTATATTATTAAGGTGTGCAATCGCGCTGCCGGAACTCGCGGGCATGAATCGGCGGCTGTGGTGCTCGATGGGTCGGCGGCCAATGGCGTATGCTCAACGGTTGGCTCCAGCAAGGTGCTGACCACAGGAAGCACCACTGTGATGCTCGACATGGCTACCGGTGCGGTGGTGATTGACGGCGGTGTGCCGCGAATTGTGGCTGACAATGGTGTGAGAGTCGATTCCTTGGGTCGCAAGTGGCTTAGCATCCATCGTATGGGTGATGGCGCTCTTTACGGAGCCGGAGAGCGTGGCTATAGTTTCAATATTGCCGGCGACACTCTGGTGATGTACAACAAGCAGAACTATGGCTACACCGCCGGGGAGGAGCGCATCAAGCAGATGAATATCTGTATGCCGTTTGTCCTCTCGGAGCAGGGGTATGGCCTGTTTTTTGACGACTATGCTGCGGCATGGCTGGCCACGGACAACGGCACTCTTACCTATTCCACAGAGGGTAAGGAGGATGTGGAATATTACTTTGTCAACGGATGCGGCTCAATGGCCAATGTGGTGGAGCAATGGACCGCGGTTGTGGGGCGTCAGCAGCTCCCGCCGGTATGGTCGTTGGGATATATCACCTCGAAATACGGTTATAAAACCGAGGCCGAAACCCGCGCCGTGATTGACTCGCTCAAAACCGGCGGCTATCCGCTTGACGGTGTTGTGCTTGACCTTTACTGGTATGGCAAGGAGGAGGATATGGGTCGTCTGGCGTGGGACGCTGACCAGTGGCCTGACCATAAAGGTATGCTCAAGGAGTTGAAGGACAAAGGGGTGAATACCGTGATAATATCGCAACCCTACGTTCTTTCCAATGGACGCGGTGTGGACAATTATGAATACCTCAGCAGCCGCGGTATGCTTGCCGTAGATTCGGCAGGGAGCACGCAGCCTGTCACCATCTGGGTGGGGCAGGGCGGTATGCTCGATGTGGCCAACTCCGCCACTGCTCAATGGCTACGCGAGCGGTATCGCACGCTCACCGACGAGGGTGTTTCTGGCTGGTGGGGCGACCTCGGCGAGCCGGAGGTGCATCCCGAAGGTGCTGTTCATGCCAATGGCTTGAGTGCAAGGGAGTATCACAACCAATATGGCAACGATTGGAGCAAGATTATATACGACTTGTTTGAACAGGAGTATCCCGACACAAGGCTCATGACCATGATGCGTGGGGGCACTGCCGGGTTGCAGCGGTTCAATGTGTTTCCGTGGAGCACCGATGTAAGCAGGTCGTGGGGTGGCTTGAAACCGCAGGTCAATATCATGCTCAACTCCGGCTTGAGCGGACTTGGATATATGAGTCACGATGTTGGCGGGTTCGCTGTTGATCCGTCCAATCCTGTTGATCCTGAGCTGTATGTGCGCTGGCTTCAGTTGGGCATATTCTCGCCGGTGCTACGCACCCACTCCACAGTGGATGCCGAGCCATACCATTATTCCGGGCAGGAAGAAGTGTTGAAAAATCTCATAAAGGAGCGCTACAAGTGGCTCCCGTACAACTATACGCTTGCCTGGGAAAACGCCACCAAGGGTTGGCCGCTGGTGCGTCCGCTTAATTTCCATGGGGGCAATGTGAGTCAGGATAATGCCGACGAGTATCTTTGGGGCAAGAATCTGCTGGTGGCTCCTGTGCTGGAGCAGGGTGCCACTGAGCGCGTGGTGCTGATGCCGCAGGGTCAGTGGGTGGACTATCTCAATCCCGCAGGCGAAGTGTATTCCACCGGCGACACAGTGTCGTATCACGCTCCGCTTGACATCCTTCCCCGCTTTGTGCGCCTCGGGTCGTTTCTGGTGCAGACCGACAAGGTGATGGAAAATACCGGCGATTTTGACGCATCGCAATATCATATATATTACTATCCCTCTCCCGGCTGCGAGACTGTTGGGCAGGTGTATGAGGATGACCATGCCAATTCCAAGGCGTTGCAGAAGGGTGAATATGCCATTGTCACCCTCAAGGGGAGCAGCTCCGACGGTGTGGTGCGTGTTGAGGCAGAGCTCTCCGGCTCTTATCCCGCAATGCCTGTGGACAGGCAGCTGGTGCTCACTGTGGAGCGGCAAATGGAGCGTCCTGCTTCGGTGGCTGTCAACGGACGCAAGCTCAAAAGCCGTGACTGGAGCTACGATTCATCGCGTAAATCCGTGACCCTTACCGCCACGTGGCGCGTTGATGAGCCGCTGATGGTGGAACTGCGTTGACCTGTGGGTCAAGTGGGGATTTTTTGCTACCTTTGCACCGGATTTTTTCAGTTGACTTCATCATGGAAAAGACAGACTGCAAAGAAGCAATACCGGTACATTCCGACTGGGATCGGGAGCACCTTTGGCACCCATATACATCAACCATCAACCCTCTGCCCACCTATATGGTGGACAGTTGCAACGGTGTGAAAATCAAGCTCTCCGACGGCACAGAGCTTATTGACGGTATGTCGTCATGGTGGTGTGTGATTCACGGCTACAACAATCCGGCGATCAACAAGGCCGTCACCGACCAGTTGGACAGGATGAGCCATGTGATGTTCGGCGGCCTTACCCATGCCCCGGCTATCGAGCTCGGCAAACTGCTGCTTGAGATGGCTCCGCCGTCCATGCACAATATTTTCTATGCCGATTCAGGCTCCGTGGCTGTGGAGGTGGCCATGAAAATGGCGGTACAGTCCGCGGTGGCAAAAAGTGGCTCGCACCTCAAAACCAACTTTGTGACCATCCGGTCAGGTTATCATGGCGACACATGGAATGCCATGAGTGTGTGCGACCCCGTGACCGGTATGCACGGTGCGTTCGGTCCGTCTCTCCCAGTCCGTTTCTTCGTTGAGCAGCCGAGGGTGAAGTTTGGGCAGGAGTGGACTCCGGATGCCATGAGTGAGCTCGAGCAGACCCTACGCGATCATCATCATGAGATTGCGGCTCTGATTCTCGAGCCTGTGGTGCAAGGCGCGGGCGGCATGTATTTTTACCACCCCCAGTATCTTGTGGAGGCCCGCAAGCTGTGCGATAAATATGGCATCTATCTCATTTTCGATGAGATTGCCACCGGGTTCTGGCGCACCGGCAAACTGTTTGCCTGGGAGCATGCCGGGGTTGAACCTGATATAATGTGTATCGGCAAAGGGCTCACCGCCGGATATATGACCATGAGCGCGGTGCTTACCACCAAGGATGTGGCCGACACCATATCGTCGGGCGAGGCCGGTGTGATGATGCATGGTCCCACTTTCATGGCCAATCCGTTGGCATGTGCCGTGGCCATAGCCTCGCTCACCGAGCTGAAAAAGCACGACATGGCGCGGCGTGTGGGCCATATCGAGGAGCAGCTGGGCCGGCTGCTTGCTCCGGCTGCCTCCAACCCCAGGGTCAAGGAGGTGAGAGTGCTCGGTTCGATTGGCGTGGTGGAGATGAAGGAGCCTGTGGATGTGGGCGAATTTCAGAAAGAGTGTGTAAGGCGTGGCATCTGGGTGCGTCCGTTCGGACGCAATGTGTATGTGATGCCGCCATATATCATATCCGCCGGAGAGTTGCAGCATCTCATCACCCAAATGCTTGAGATCATAAGATGAAATATTCCGTTGTTATAGACCACCTGCGCCAGCAGGGCAATCTCCGGACCATCCCCTCGGGACATGATTCGGCGGTTGTTGATTTCTCGCTCAACGACTATCTCGGCGTGGCAGCGGAGGGTGAGGTGCAGCGTGATTTTTTCAGCGATCCGCACAACTGTGGCATATCGCTCACATCATCGGCCTCGCGTCTGCTTGCCTCGGACCAGAAGCATTACCATGCGCTTGAGCTGCATCTCGCGCAGGCTCTCGGCAAGGAGGTGCTGCTGTTCAACAGCGGTTATCATGCCAACACCGGGATGGTGTCGGCACTCGCCGACAGCGACACTATTATTTTGGCCGACAAACTTGTTCACGCCAGCATCATCGACGGCATAATGCTCAGCAAGGCGCCTTTCAAGCGATGGCGTCACAACGATATGGCGCATCTGGAGCGTCTGCTCGGCATGGAGGCCGACAAATACGAGCGCGTGCTGGTGATTGTGGAGTCGGTTTACAGCATGGATGGCGACAGTGCGCCGTTGGCTCAGCTTGTGCAGCTCAAAAAACTATATCCCAACATGATGCTGTATGTTGACGAAGCCCATTCGTTCGGCGTGCTTGGCCGCGATGGCCTCGGCATGCACACTTTGCTCCCCGAGCCTGGGGCGGTGGATGTGGTGATAGGCACATTTGGCAAGGCACTCGGTTCAAGTGGTGCGTTTGCCGCCATGAGTGCTGAGGTGAGGCAGATAGCTGTCAACAAGGCCCGCAGCTTTATATTTTCCACGGCATTGCCCCCGATTAGCTGTGCATATACGCTCCATGTGCTCCGGTGGATAGAAGCCCACCCGGAGGTGCGCGTACATCTTGCCACCCTCGCGGAGTATCTCAAGAATGAGCTGAGAGCCAAGATGATACCTGTGGCCGATGATCCAAGATATATCATTCCCATACTTATAGGCGATGCCAGAAAGGCAGTGGAAGTGTCGCGCCGGATGCTTGACGATGGCGTGAAGGTGCTCCCCATCCGCACCCCGACTGTGCCCCCGGGCACCGAAAGGTTGCGAATCAGCCTCAGTGCTTCCATGAAAAAAGAAGATATTGACCTGCTTGTCAACTCATTGTCCCGTGCTTTATGACCGTAGAGAAGATAAGTATTGACAATCAACCCCGGCTGCTGCTGATATTCGCCGGATGGGGCATGGATGCCGGAATGTTCCGCGCCCTTGAGCGCGGCGGATATGACATTGTCGTGGTTCATTCCTATCATTCTCACGGTTCTATGCCACAATGGATTGACGGCTACCGTGAAATCTGCGTTCTGGCATGGTCATATGGCGTAAGCATGGCCGAGCGCGTGCTGCTTGAGCATCCCACGTGGCCTGTGACACTGCGGGTGGCTGTCAACGGCACTCCGATGCCGGTGAGTGATGATTACGGTATTCCCGGGCGGATATACCGCGCTACTCTGGAAGGGCTCAGCGAGCGGTCGGTTTACAAATTTTATCGCCGGATGTGCGTGGATGGCGAGCAGTTCGGCCGGTGGAAAGAGCAGATGCCGCAGCGCTCGCTTGACTCCTTGATGGTTGAACTTGAACTGTTTGGCAATCTCACACCTATAGAACCGCAGCGATGGGACATAGCGTATGTGGGTTTGCGCGATGCCATCATACCGCCCGACAATCAGCGGCGTGCATGGCACCAACTGGCTGATCTGCGTGAATTCGATTGCGGCCATCTTCCCGATTTTCAGAAACTTATTGATTCGCTGCTGATTGACAAAAACGATGTGGCGAGGAAGTTTTCCTCCCATGCTGACACATATTGCGAAAACGCGATTGTGCAGCGCACCGTTTGCGGGCATGTCGATACTGCTCTCCGCCGGATTGTCCCGCCCACGGTTGACTCCATGGTGGAGGTAGGAGCCGGAGGTGGACTGCTCACACGCCTCTACTCCAGCTGGTTGCACCCGCGGCGGCTGGAGCTGTGGGATATATCTGTGATTGATTCTCAGCTGCCGGGCGAGCATTGTAGATGTGATGCCGAAACGGCTGTGAGTCAACTTGAGGATGTGGATGTTATAGTCTCCTCTGCCACAATACAATGGATGAACAATCCCCGGCAGTTTGTTGCCCGGTGTGCAGCGGCTTTGGCTCCCGGCGGGGTGGCGGTGATTTCCACATTCGGCCCGGACACATTCCGTGAAATACTCTCCATGCTCCCTAACTCTCTGCGCTATCTTTCCGCCGATGAATGGCGCGGATTGCAGCTCCCGGAGGATTGCACTCTCGCCGTGGAGGAGCGTGTGGAGCGGTTGGAGTTTGCCTCATCGCGTGATCTTCTGCGCCACATCTCGCTCACCGGAGTGAACGGTTGCGGCACTCCGGCTGTGGCTTCGCAGAGAGCCTGCCGGGCCATATTGCAATCCGGGGTGACCTCGCTCACATATCATTGCATTTATTTAATCATCAAGAATATATGCCCAAGCAAGATTATATAATGAACAACCGTCAGTGGCTGACCGACAAAGCCACCGAGCCGGGAGTGGAACTCATTGACAAGAATATCTATCGCAAGGTGATTCACCGCGGCAATGCATCCGCGCCTTCGCCCAACCGCAACAGCGTGGTGGTGATGCACTACACCGGCAAGTTGATAAATGGCAAGACATTCGACTCCTCGCGTGGAGGTGCCCCGCTGGCCATCCGGCTGCGTGAGCTCATCCAAGGACTCATAATAGCCATGCCCGGGATGCATGTCGGCGACCGCTGGGAGATATATATCCCGGCTGAGATGGGTTATGGCAAGCGGTCCCAGCCCGGTATTCCCGGAGGAAGCACACTTGTATTTGACATCGAGCTGAAAGCTATCGGATAGCAGGGGTTGCCGGCATCCGCAGCCAGGTAAGGCGCTTCCATATCATCTCCAGCGGCCCCTGTTTATGGGATGCAAGCCAATTTCTGCTCCATGCAAGTTGAATGGCAAATATCCCAAGTCCTATGAGAAGTGTTGCCACTGCTCCGGTTTTGTCATATAGTCCCAGTCCGCAATGGTAGTATATCGCCACACCAATTATTGACTGGGTGATATAGTTGGTGAGGCTCATGCGGCCATAGTCAATGACGGAGCGTTGAAACCTGTATCCATCACCGGCATGGAACCAGCACAGAATGAACAATGATACAAGAACGGTCATACTTGCGACATTGAACATCCTCGGCACCGCTATTCCGTAATATGATGCGATTGTGATATTGCTGATATGGGGTGGCACAAGTTCACGCAACAGATAGAGCGGAACAGCGCATACGATAGCCCATATCAAAGCTTTGCGCCAGAATCGTTGGCTGCGGGGTGATTTGATGAACATTTCCGTGCGGCCAAGCACCATCCCGGTCATGAAAAGAGCCGGAGTGAGCGATAGGCGACCTGCCTCTACTTGCCACAGATTGCTGTAGAGTATTCCGTCGTGGAGGTTGCTCCAAAGTGTCTGGAGGATATTGCCGTTCATTCCCGCCTGTTCGGCAGCCTGAGCAAAAGGTACAAACAGACTGTTTGTATCAACATAGTCAGGGTTGAACAGCGCATAAATCATTTTCCCCCAGCAAAAAGGTTGAGCCATCAGCACAAGCGATAGAACTACAAGTGTACGGTTGCTCAATGAGCTGGCCGGGATAAGGATTAGTCCGCAAACAGCGTATAGCAGCAATATGTCTCCATTGTAGAATAGTGAATGCAGCATTGCGAAGCATGCAAGCAAAACCATGCGCCAGGCAAACCTCATGCGGAAGTCACAACCTCTGGCCCTGGCATTGCGCATCTGTATATAGAAGCTGAAGCCGAAAAGCAATGAAAATGTGGCGTATGCATTTCCTGCAAGTACAAAAAAAGTGGTGTCCCATGCTATCTTGTCAAGCCATTGGAGCCAGTCGGGAGTCGCTTGGGGAAAGAAATAGAGATTGTAGTGCTCGAGATTGTGCAGAAGCACGATGGCAAGAAGTGCGAATCCTCTCAAAGCATCTACAACACTTAATCTGGCGGTCGGTTCTTTCATGGTAAGTTTTCTGTTGAGTTTGTTTATTCTATAATTGTCCGGTGTGTTTGCAGTTGGCGGATGGCGAGGATGAGGGCGGTCTGCGTGGCGCGGTCTATCACGCGGCTGCGGTTGCCCGGGAAATGATATTCGCCGCTCACTGTGCCCCAGGGGGTGTCAACGGCTATGCACACTGTGCCCACCGGTTTGCCCGGAACAGCTCCGCCGGGGCCTGCTATACCGCTGGTGGCCATGGCAATGTCGGCGTGTGTGGCGCGTCGTGCTCCCTGTGCCATCTGCTCCGCCACGGGGATGCTCACCGCTCCGAGTGTGCGGATGGTTTCGGGGTCAACGCCCAGCAGATGTGTCTTGACGGTGTTGGCATACGACACCACACCGCCGAGCATCGCGCTTGAGCTGCCGGGTACAAGCGTGATTTGATGGGCAATGTTGCCGCCGGTGCAGCTTTCGGCTGTGGCCACAGTGAGGGCTTTCTTATCCAGCTCCCGGAGCAGTATCTCCGCCGGTTCGGCATCACCGTCCCACAGCAGGTTTGTTCCCACCTCGCGGAGCAGTTTCTGCCATTGCTCCTCAAGTTGGGCCGTCAGAGTATCCTTGTCACATCCTGTGGCATCAAGCCGCAGACGGATGATGCCCGGCTTGGGCAGGTAGGCAAGATGAAATCCGGAAGGCAGTTGTGCCTCGTAATCAGACAGGCGGGTGGCGAGATCGCTCTCGGTGATGTCGGCCACCACTATGGTGCGGTGTTCCACATCCATATCCGAGGGGAAAAACGCCCTCAGGCGCGGAAACACCTCGGTGGAGAACATTTCGGATGTTTCAAACGGCACACCCGGCATCGACACCAGCACCTGCCGCGCTCCGTTGGGGTGAGTGTGGTTGAACCACATGATAGGGGCCGTGCCCACACGGTTCTGTATCACAGTGCAGCTGCTCGGCACCATAGCCTGCGAGCGTGTGAGGTCGTTGAGCTTCAATCCGCGTTTCCTGAACACTGTCTTCACATTCTCCAGCACCTCGGCGTCCTCCACAAGCTCGCCGCCGAAGTAGCGGCACATCACCCCTTTGGTGATGTCGTCCTTGGTGGGGCCGAGACCGCCTGTGGTGAGCACCACCGGGGCGAGCGAGAATGCGCGGTCCAGAGCATCGGCTATGGCCTGTGGGTCATCGGCCACCACCTCCACATTCTTCACCTGCCATCCGTAAGGCGCGATATGCCGTGCTATAAAGCCGCTGTTGGTGTCGGTCACCTGACCTATCAGCAGCTCGTCGCCTATCACCACAATCGCTATATTCATACCGTTACCCTTGCGTAAGGCACCTCGGAGTAGGCGCAGAATTGTTTGTCAAGATATTTGTAATACCCCGCAATGGCCACCATCGCGGCATTGTCGGTGGTGAAAGCGCGTTCGGGGATAAACGCCTCAAGTCCACGCTCTGAGCAGAAATCGGCCACAGCCTGACGCACACCCGAATTGGCGCTCACGCCGCCACCTATGGCCACGGTTTTCACTCCGGTCTGCTCCACAGCCTTTCGGAGCTTGCCGAGAAGTATCTCGATGATAGTATGTTGCAGAGAGGCGGCGAGGTCAGCCTTGTTCTGTTCTATGAAGTCGGGGTTGAGCTTGATATTGTCGCGCAGGGTGTAGAGAAACGAGGTTTTCAGTCCCGAGAAACTGTAGTCCAGCCCCTGGATGCGGGGTTTGGCAAATTTGAACGCATTCTTATTGCCGACAGCGGCAAGACGGTCGATATGCGGACCCCCGGGGTAGGGGAGCCCCATCACCTTGGCGCATTTGTCAAACGCCTCGCCGGCGGCATCGTCGATTGTCTGCCCCAGAATCTCCATGTCGTTGTAGTTGCGCACCAATATAATCTGCGAGTTGCCGCCCGAAATCAGCAGTGCCAAAAAAGGATATTCCGGGACCCTGTCGTCAGCCTGTCGGCGTATGAAGTGCGACAGCACATGACCGTGCAGATGGTTCACATCCACCATCGGTATCCTCAGTCCGAGCGACAGCCCTTTGGCAAACGAAGTGCCCACAAGCAGCGATCCCAGCAGTCCCGGACCCCGGGTGAAAGCTATGGCATCCAAATCCGATTTGCTTATGCCGGCACGTTTGATAGCAGCATCCACCACCGGCACTATGTTCTGCTGATGGGCGCGTGAGGCGAGTTCCGGCACCACGCCGCCATACTCTTCATGTACGCTTTGCGATGCTATCACATTGCTCAGAAGCAGTCCATCGCGTATCACTGCCGCCGAAGTGTCGTCGCACGACGACTCTATGCCAAGTATCGTTACACTCATATCTTCAATATGGTTTTGATTACGCAAAAGTACGAAATAAATCTCTTTTGTCCCACCGCATGGTCCATAAATAAGAGGCAGGTTATGAAAAGAGGGCGTGCCATGAATTTTGACACCCCCTCTCCCGATTGTGGGTTGGCACAATGCTATTTTATTTTGAGTTCACGCCAGTTGTCGGTGAGAGATGGCGAAAACTTGACTGTGGGGGTTTGAAGCTTGTGGTTCACAACCACCGATTGGCGGGCCACCTCTGTAGTAATATAGTCGCTCAGCTCTCCCAGATTAACATCTCCATTTGACTCATTGAGTTTCTGAAGCATATAATATGTGAAAATGCCGTGGCCTTTCTCTTCATAGGGCAGTGCTGATTGTTCCCCGGAAGCCGCTGATACTATAACGAGTTTGCCTGACGCCTGAAGCTCACGGGGACGAAGTCTTATGCCGCGGGCACTTGCCAACATTCCGTCACCTCGGAGCGAACCGCTGAAGCAAGCGTCCACAAAGGCCACGACAAGCTCTGCATTAAGAGATCCTAATTCCTCATACAGTTTGCCAAGAGAGTAGCAGCCTTCAAGATCGGAGCCGGAGGCATCTACAGGAAGGATATATGCATTGCGATTACTCTCGTCCGGCACACCGTGACCTGCATAATACACCATCACCTTGATATCGCCATCGTAGGCCGATGCAATATCTTTGATGTCGCGCATGGCTGCTATGATGTCGCCGTAAGTGGCATCGAAATATGTGCGGATGTTCTGCTGCGGTATGCCGAGAGTGCGTTCGCAATATTTGGCGAAAACTTTGGCGTCATTGGCCGCAAATTCCACCGGTGCCACACGCTGGTAGTTCTCATTTCCGATAATGACTGCAAACATACGGTTGTTGGAGATGTCGCTTTGCGGAATGTTGAGGTCAATGACATCGGGTGTGAATTTCTTACTTTTGTTTTTCAAGTCATCGCTTTGAGCCATCTGTTCATATTCTTTCACTGCCGAAAGCGGCGCTATATTCAGTGCCAGAGGAGCAAAATCGTCCTCGGCATAACTGCGTGCCGAAGGGTACTCCTTGCCATTGACAATGAATTTGCATGAGAGCACGGCAAGATTATCGTCCATCACGCCGTAAACAGGGGATATCACAGCATCCTGCCATGCCGCTTTGAACTGCTGGCTGTCGGAATACGGAACGGCTGCATATACAGTGCCGAAATTGCCTCCGAGTTTCACAGGGAAGAATTCAAAGTCACGCACGTACTCTCCAAGTTTGCCGCGTGGCGAGTGTGGAGCGTTTTGTTCAATATACTCATGCTTGAGTGTGGCCAATGTTTCATCAATCATGGCTTTGCGAGAGGCATCGTTTACACGGTTTTCCCATTGGGCCACAGTTTCGTAGTGTTTGCGCAACTGCCATTCCTCAACGCTGCGTTTGAGTCTTGAGGAGGCGAAATCAGTAAATCCGGCGGTCTTGAATGTGCGGGCGGTAAGGTTGGCACTCCCTTCGGTGAGAATTGTGTTGTAGAACGGCACCTCTTTGCAGTCGTGGAAGGCGTCGTAGATTAGATAGCGTGGATACGGTATGTCATGGCCACTCACAGTTGTGAGTTTGGTGCATCCTTTGAAAATTCCTTGTCGGCCATAACCGTATGTGCCGGAAAATATGGCTGCCTCAGCTTCATCGGGCATTACGGCTGACTCCAGATTCTTGCAGTCGTTGAACGCATTTATGCCAATGTGTTTCACTGTGTTGGGCAGTTCAATTGTTTTGAGATTCTTGCATTTGCGAAATCCCTCCCTGTCCACTCTGGTCACATAGTAGTCTATGCCATTGAGTCTGACTATCTCCGGCAGTACCACATCCACAAGGGCGTCCTTATTATCGGCTGCGCATTTGAGCGTGTTGTCCTTTTGCAGGGTGTATCGGATATGGTCAACCACTACATTGTCAACGGCATGAGCGCAAATCGCTATGGCTGCAAAAAGAATAAATAAATATTTTCCCATAGATGTTAGAAATCAATGCCGACGGATAATGCTATCCTATGCGACCAGAACTTGGAGTACTCAGTCCAGTCATTGTATTCATGGCTGTATATCGGGTCACCCCATGAGTCATTGCCTGTTATGTAACTAATATGTTCATGAAAGGTCGTTTCCTTGTTGAATTTCATGGGGAGGTAGCTTAGGGTTAGGTTGATGCCCATGGTATTGTTTAGCCGGAACCTCATTCCCACACTCGGTTGAAAATAAAGGTTGCCGTAGCCGGCATCACCATAGTAGTTGTAGTCTGCATATGAATTATCCGATTCAAAATAGTAGTAATTTTTTTCACCATCCACATTAATACCGTATTTGTCATCGCTTATGTTGAAGATTCCGCCGATTTTGCATCCCACAAAAAAGTTGATGGTACGGCCACGGAAAAAATCCCAGCGGGCTTCGGCGAATACAGGCAGTCCTACATTGTATGATGAGGGTATGAACATCGCTCCGGTGCCGACTCCGACAAACAGATTCTTGAACTGCACGCCGTGGGATGTGGTGCATCCGATGGATATACCGCTGGCATCATCGAATGTGGTGCCGTTGGAGTTGGATATGGGAAATGTGGTCATGAAGTCAAAAAAGCCGCGGTAGTGTTGAGCCGAAGCTGACAATGTGGATAATAGAACGGTAAGTGTTAGAATAAGTTTTTTTCATTGTTGTGGATTCTTGATAGTTATATGTATTGTTTTTAATTGCAACCTGGAGTTGCGGCTGCGGGAAGTGGCGAGCCAACGGTGAAATTGCTTGAGCGGTAGGGCATGGATGTTGTACCCTTCGTTATCACTCACTATCGGCAGGTCAAAGATGATGGGACAGAACAGAATGTACAGGTCGTTAAGCTCCAATTGGTTCTCGGCTGACATCTCAAGTTCGTCCACCATGGCCGGTGTGTCGGACTGCCTGCGGTTGAAGAATAGATAGTTTTTTCCGCCTGCAACGAGCATGGGTGTGTTGGCAGTGAGAGTGTAGGGCAAAATCCTGTAAGCAGTTTCGCTCGCGGCATCTATCAGGTATGCTGCCACGTATCCATCGCACGGAGCCTGAAATTCCAGCTCCATGGCATCACCATCGTGAAATTCGGTGGATGGAATGTGGTTGCATACCGGGATAGCGTGAAAAGCCGGTTGTGAGAAATCGATGGCACGGGCTTTCCCTTTCACCTCTACCTTGACTGTCAGCAGGCCGTCGGCAAATATGATGTCGAATTTAGGTGAACCGACAGTTTCTATCCATTCACCTTTCACTTCGCTCTGTCCAGTGGCGATTATGCTTGAATGTTGCTGTTCTTCAGTGGCAGTGATGGTGGTGGCAGTGGTGTGGGTGACGAGTGTGCCGAATTCCGCAGCAAGAGCTTCAGTGATGGCGCGGTCAAGTGCCGTTTGCTTTGCCTGCTCCACAGTCATCTGTTCCGAGGCATGGTATGTGTAGGTGGCGCTCACAGATTTCAGCTCTCTGCTATGGCCGGGGCCATATGTCAGTACCAAGGCGCACGCTGTGGCGAGTTTAGCGATTAAGTTGCAGCGCATCAATCTTTTTATGGAGGGTGTCACCTTTGGCCTCAAGGTTGGCTTTCACTGCTTCCATGGCCAGTTTTCTGGCCTGTTCAAGATTATATGCAACTCTTACCAGCACTTCTTTGGTGCCTTTGTCGGTGGTGCGGTAGGTTTCAAGCACTGGAGTTAGTTGTCCGAGTTTCTGCGCCATCACATTTTTGGAGGCCATCACGGTTCTGCTCACGGATGCAGCTTCATCATCCGACAGTTGATCATTGGCCACAGTGTTCTCCACAAGAGCTGTAATGTCGGATTGAAGTTGGCTGATGATGTTGAATTTTGCCAACTCCATAGCTTGTATTTTGGCGCCATCATAGTTGCCGGCAACGCTCATCCCATCTCCCATGATGTATGTGGGGGTGTTGATGTCGGAATATTGAAATTGCATGATGTAGGTGCGGTCAAGCTGTTTGTCGAGCGGCAGACAACCCGGGGCTACGGTCCACCCCTCCTTGGCGAGTCGTTTGGCTTCTTTGCGGGCTGATTTGGTGGCCTTTTGGTTAAGTTCCTTTTCGCTGAATTTCCTTTGCTCCTTGCGTTGCTTCTGCTGTTCGGTGCGTTCCTTTTTGGCCTGTTTGGCATCGTTTTTTGCCAGGGATGTCATCGGGAGTGACAGCATTGCACCCACAAGTAGGTAAATCAATGGTTTCATGATAGTGATTGTGTAAATTTCGTGTCATTGACTCCCCTGAATGACAAATAATTATGGGTAGCAAAAAGCGCGGGAATCTGTATCAGTGGCCCGTTCCACTCTCAAGGCATCTGGCATGGCCCGCAGTCAAGGAACGAGCAACTCCAGAAGCCCACGCCGATACAGATATGCAAGTATGCCCATTGCATGACACATACAATGAGGCACATTGATAAACGTACCCATAGACATCTGTCGCTGCTTTGTCGGTTGACTGCGAATAGAAAAGATTTCTGAGAGTCAAGAACAAAGCGTTATGACAAACGCTTTTTGAAACCCTCCGCCAGAATGGAAATCTCCATTTCCCTCGGCGAAGGCTATGCCGCAAAGTTACAATGTTTTTGGAAAATGGCAAATAATATTATGGCTTTTTGGGGGTAATAAAAAAGAGACTGCGCCGGGGCGCAGTCTCTTGGGAGGGTGAGGAGGGGAATGTTACTTCACATACAGTTTCTCCTGTCCAATGATGTACAGGCCGGCGGGGAGCTGATTCATGGCTTCAGCCTTGGTCACTTGGCTCAGAATCAGGATGCCCTGGAGGTTGTAAACATCCACGAGTTGTGTGTCGGCATTTCCGGTGATGGTGTCGATGGCTCCGAGTGAGGTGTTGTTGGCCTGCACGGAAACAAACGAGTCGGGTGCACCTTCGGCACTGAGCTGGATGTAGCACTCGTGAACGCCTTCTGTGTCGGAGGTGAAGTTGACATTGAATGTGCCGCCTTCAGCAGGGAGGGTGGCGGGCTCAACGGAGAACTTCGAGGCGTTGGCACCGGTGACAGTGAGACTGATTTCACCTGTGAGGTTCAACCCTTCAACGGTGACGGGGAGTGAGGATGCCTGCTGGTTGATGGTAGCTTCGATGTCGAGATACGGTTGGTCTATGCGGATAAACGGTATGTCGGCGCGTCCCCACGAGAAGTCGTCAATATAGTAGATGGTTGAGCTTTCATGTCCGCGCATTGAGGTGAATCCAAACCCGATGAAGAATTTGTCGGCTATGTCAAGACCCTTGAGGTCAATCACATAGTTTTGCCATTCGCCGTTATAGTCGGACGATGCGGGGATGTTGAGACCGTTGATAGGTTCGGCATATACTTCATCAAGGGGCGATGAGGCTGCTGCCTTGATGCTGAGTGCGGTGGTCTGCTCGGTGGTGGGGTCGATGTAGAGCACCTGCAGATTATCGAGCTGGTCGTCGCGCATATTCTGGCCCATGATGCTGAATGTGAGCAGAGGCTGCTCGGCATTGATGAAGTCAAGGCAGGGCGAGAGCAGAAGCATCTGACAGAGCGAAGAGTCATCGGCCTTGCTGTCGTAGGCTGTGATTTTAGCCATCTTCTTGTCGGGGTCGTTGGTGTCGGTGTAAGCCCACCATGCCCGTGTGCCTGTGATGGCGGCGTTGGTCCAGTGGTCAATATGGAGAGGCTTGTTGGAATCACCGCAGTTCTGGAAATCCTCATATACATACGGGAAGGCTGTGGTGGTGTCAAACGAGGCCATGGTGAATTCATCCCCCTGCTTATCTTCCACGGGGGCTTCGCCCGAAGCTATGCCCGACACGGGAATGCTGATGGTCTGAGCCATGTCGGCGCTGAATTCGATGGTGGCAGAATAAAGGCCGGCTTTTGTGGGCGAGAATGTGACTGTGAGGGTGGCATCGTTGCAATCCTTGAGCATCGATGTGGAGTTGATGCGGAACTGACCTTCGCCGCCTATAATCTTGATCGAGCCGTAGTCAAGCAGTTCTTTGGTGGAGTAGGTGATGGTTTGAGTCACCGGGGTGCCCACGGAGGTTGAGAACTCAGGCAGGGATTCGGTGTTGACGCTGATTTCAGGCAGATTGTCAGGGTCGTAGGCGCGTGCGGTGAAGGCAAACGATTGCGACAGTTCAGTGGGTGTGGCATCGATGGTGAGAGAGCCGTTATGAATTCCCTTGGTGGTGGGATTGTATGTGACGGTTATCTCGGTGTTGCTGTCGCCGGCGGGAATCTCCTCAACATTGATGGAGAATTGGTCGCGGTTCTTTCCTGCATGATAAACCATGGCGGGCGATTGAAGATTTTTGGCCACAACGGTGAATTTGGCAAACTCGACGGGCCGGTTGATGGGGAGCCATTCGGAGGCATCGACAAGGAGCTCGCGTGTGACTTCAATCGAGGGCTCACCCACAGGGGTGTTCTCGGCTTCAATGTCAGCGAGGGCGCGGACACTGATCACTGCTGCGGAAGCGGATGTGGGTATGCCTATGATTGATGTGGCTTTGGCCGGAACTTCCGTGCCAACAATGTCGGTGGCTGCGAATGGACGCATACGGCCGGAAGCTGTGCCGGAGGTTACAGCCACACCTGTGGTGGCGAATGTGGTGCCGGCGGCATCACCGAAATCAATATCAGTCAGTTTTACAAGACGGTGGAGATATGTTTCGGGGTCGCGGGAAAGCTCCGCCAAGGAAACTTCGGCGGGTTCCACGGTATAGCCTTCGGTGACGGTGATGGCGGGATAATCGCTCAGATACACGGTGGGGATGCCGAGCGAAGGTTCGCCTGTCATGCAGTAGAAGTTGGTGATACGGTCGCCAATCTTGAGAGTGTTCTCGTTGAGGAACATCTCGGTGCTGAATTTCACGCCGCCGCCATAGAGGTCCTGTGCGTAGATTACCGGAGAGGAGCCGGAATTGTCAACGTAGGTGATGGTGGCTTTGCCTTGGAAGTAGCAGGTTTCATCGGCTGAGAACTGCGACAGCTGGCGGAAGTTGGCAAACGCAGTGGCCGGGAAAGCATCGGCGGTGAGGCGGATTGTGGCATCCTCGGTGCCGGGAGAGCTGAGAGTTATGGTGGCATCCAGCGGCGATGCTTCGGCGGTGTAGGTGAGTTCAAGGTTGTACCCCTGCTCCGACATCGCTTCATCCATGGGGATGGAAGATGTGCCGAGTTTCACAGCCGAAGAGTTGACCGATGCAGAGATATTGTCCGACAGGTCGGTGGCCTTGATGTTGACGGTGGTGGTGTACTTCATGTACTGGTAGAATGTGCCGAGTTCAATGGATGTTTCGGCGGGAAGGATAGTGCCATTGCCGGGTTTGGGGCCGGGATCAGGCTCTGTGGTGCCTGACGATTGCCACAGGTCGGCCCAGCTGTCGGTGATGCGTATGGCATCAATTAGCACATTGGGGCCGAACTTGTCGCCGGCTGATCCCTGGCGGAGGGTGATGCCTTGCAGGCCCATTGAGGATGATGCGTCGGCTTTGGAGCTGTCGCCGGTGAGTTGCGCGGTTGCAGGTTCGGCATCGCTGGCGGGGTTGACCCACATCACGAGTTCATCGTTGTTGGTGCCATCGACAAAGGTGTATTTCAGCACCACAAGATATGTGGTGTTGAGGTCGAGTTCTTCGGTTTTGGCCTGTGCGCTTGTTGCATTTTTTGACAGTCCGAGCACAAATTTGCCTGCATTGTCAGCCTGACAGCAAACAAGTCGCGCTATCTCCGAGCCGGATTTCTCGTTGACTATACCCTGGTCGTTCTTGGCGCCGCGTTGGCACAAAGAGAAGAAATATACATCGCCGCCGGTGGCGCCCGATTGCATGTTGATGAGCAATGCGGCATAGAGCGTGCCTGATGTTATGCCTTCTTCGGCGAATTGCTTCTGGAGGCGTTCGTGGGCAGTAGTTTCATCGGTGCCTATAAGTTTGGCCGACAGTCCGGCGGCATTGTCCTGATAGCCGGGAAATGTGAGTGCCGGAGCAACAAGCTGGATAGGCTCGTTGGTGTTCTTGCCGTGGTGAACCCAGTTGCCTTGATTGTAGAGCCCTCCGGCGGTGTAGCTGAAGTTCTCTTCAAGGAGCACTGTTGCATCGGAGTGTGCCGGGGCGAGTAATGCTGCACCCAACAAAGCACTGACTGCAAATTGACAGAGTTTGTTCATACCTTAAAAATTGTATAGAATTTGTGAATAATGAATGACGATAAGTTAATATATTTATCTACGCAATGTGCGAATGTGTAAGGTTTACTGTTGTAATTATTGTAAATTGTAAGTAAATTGCGGCAAAGGTAAGGAAATAGTTGTTTTAATATAAGAATGCAGTGGTTAAAAACTGTTAACTCCACCCATCGGCAAGATAGGTGGAGTCAACGGATATGGTGTCTGAAAAATTATTTTTCGGGAGTGATGCGGATGGCGTAGCCGCCGGAAGCCACAACGGGGATGGTCAGCTTGCTTTTTGAAGTGACCTTTCTTGTGGTGATGGTATAAGCTTGCGGGTTGGTGAGGGCATCGGCATCCTTGGCGTCGGCATAGATGGTGGCCACATATTTCACGCCGGGGGTAAGAAAGCTGAGGGGTATGGTGCTTGTGCGGGCTTCGCGACCGGCGGTGCTGCCCACATACCAGTCGTTGCTGTTCTTGTCCTTGCGGGCAACGGTGACATATTTTGCAGGCTCGGCTTCAAGATATTCACTGCGGCTCCATTCCACCGGCACATCCTTGATGAACTGGAATGCGTCGGCAAATTTTTCATAATGCTCGGGCAGGTCTGCGGCCATCTGCAGCGGACTGTAGAGGGTCACGTAAAGCGCGAGCTGGTTGGGGATGGTGAACTGCATCCGCTCCTTGGAGCCGGGGTTGAGTTTTGACATATCCATCTCAAAGATGCCCGGGGTGTAGTCCATCGGGCCACCCTGCAAGCGGGTGAACGGAAGGATGGAGGTGTGCCATGGGTCTTTCTCCTTGTACTCGTTGCCCTTGGCGCTCTCGTTAGCAATAAGGTTGGGGTAGGTGCGGGCAAGTCCGGTGGGACGCACGGCTTCGTGGGCGTCCACCATCACCTTGTGCTTGGCGGCTTCCTTCACAGCGTAGAGGTAGTGGTTGACAGCTTCCTGACTGTAGTGGTAGAGTCCGAGCGGGAGCAGATTGCCCACATATCCTGATTTCACTGCAGGGTATCCGTATTTGTTCATCAGTTCGTAGGCGTCGCGGAGGTGACGTTCATAGTTGCGTGTGGAGCCGGAAGTTTCGTGGTGCATGATCAGGCTCACACCTTTCGACTTGGCGTAGTCAGTGAGCTCCTTGATGTCAAAGTCGGGGTAGGGGGTGACGAAGTCAAACACCTCATCCTTCTCATTGCCAAACCAGTCTTCCCAACCGGTGTTCCATCCTTCCACGAGCACACCCTGAAGATTATTGTCGGCAGCGAAGTCGATGTAGCGTTTCACATTCTCAGTGTTGGCACTGTGGCGTCCGTTGGGTTTGGCGTGGGCATAGTCGGTTTGGTCGAGTTTCACCGAGGAGAAATCGTCGGTGTAGGCCCAAGTGCCTTGTCCGGCAATCATTTCCCACCACACACCGTTGAATTTCATCGGTTTGATCCAGGAAGTATCTTCGATTTTGCTCGGTTCGTTGAGGTTGTAGATAAGTCGGGAGGCGAGCACTTTGCGAGCATCGTCCACAGCCATCACTGTGCGCCAGGGGGTGTTGAACGGAGCCTGGATATGTGCTTTGTCGCCGCGCTGGTCGGGAGTGAGGTGGGAGGTGAACACAAAGGTGGTGTCGTTGAGGTTGAGGTGCATGGCGGGGTAGTCCACCAGAGCGGCCTCATGGATATTGATATATTTGCCATCGTCGGTTTTGAGCTGCAGGGATGTCTGCACACCCGTTTCCGAGAAAGGCGACTGCGACACATTGCCGGTGAACGCGTTGCGGTATGTTTCGCGGATTTTGCTCAGGGGTGTCACATGATAGTCGTATTCCTGGGTGTCGTAATCGCCGGGAATCCAGTAGGCTGTCATGTCGCCTGGCATGGCAAATTCGGTTTTCTCGTCAGTGATCACGAAATAGTCATGGCCATTGGGCTGCGAGGGAAATTCATAGCGCAAACCGAGCCCCTCGTTGTAGAGTCGGAAGCGGATGTTGAGAGCGCGCCCGGTAGATGGCTGTATAAGCTCGGCCAGGAGCTCATTGTAATTGTTTCGTATGGAGTCCTCCTCGCCCCACACCGGAGCCCATGTTTCGTCAAAGCTTGAGCGTTTCACCTCCCTGAGCTGGAAGCCATCTGTGAGCGGAGCCTGGTTCTTGATTTCAAACCCAAGCTTGCTGGGCTTCACAATCTCTTGGTTGTCAAGAAACAGCTCGTATTCCGGAGCACCGGACGCTGTGAGGCCAAACTGTAGTTTCATCTTTCCGTCAGGCGACAGTAGCGTTTCTTCGCCAAAAGCAGAAAAAGCCATTGCTGCGGTGAGCAATGCTGTTAATGTTCGGGTTGGTCGCATAAGTTGTATAAATTTAAAGTGTAAGTATGATGATATAGTTATGATTTATTGATGTTGTTTTTGCGTCCGGCGGCGAGTTTCTCACGCCGTTTGAGCACGAAGTGCAGTATGGTGATGATGACAAGGGTGGACCCTATGATGCCGAAATAGTACAGATAATGTCCCTGCCGCAGCTCGCCGCGCCCGATGTAGCTCATCACGGCGAGATATGCCAGTAGAACTATGGGAAGCCAGGTGGAGCGGGGTGTTTTCTTTTTCATGGTCATGAGGAAAAATGGTGGGAGAATGAGGATTGGCCGGTGTCAGGCAACCGGTTCGTGCACCACAAACGGCGATGCTTCGGGCTGGAAATTGCCCGATTTGAGCTCGTTGTATAGCCGCAGGCATGTCCAAGCGTCAATGGCTGCATACTGCTGCTGGGCGGCGGTGAGATCGGCCGCTTCCCAGTTGCTGAGCCGCTGCCCTTTGGAGATGCGCTCGCCGAACACAATGCCGTAGATGCGTTGCAGGCTGCTGTCGATGATGCCGTAGGGCCGCACGAACTCCTGCAGGTCGATGAACCCTTCGGGCACAAACTCGCTGATGCGGTGAAGCACAAAGAAATCATCCTTGAGCGAGAGCCCGATTTTGGTGACACCGGTGTCTTCTATAAAAGCTCGCAGCTCTTCGGTGAGCCCGGTTTTGTTGATGCGGAACAGATAGCAGCGGGAGTCGGTGGATATTTGGATGAGTGCCACTTTGTTGGTGCGTCCCTTGTGGAACGAAGGGCGAGTTTCGGTGTCAAATCCCACAATCTTCGAGCTTCTGAGATGTTCCACGGCAGCAGGTACCGCTTCCGGAGAGTCGATAACTATAATTTCGCCCGGAAAAGTAACAATCGGTAGTGTCGAGAGAGTTTCTTTGGGTATGGATATGGACACTTTGCTTTGCATCACTTCATCATTTCGTTTTAGCTACGCAAAATTACACAAAATTCTCCATTCTTCAAAGCTCTATAGAGGGCACGATGATGATTTCGGTTTCGGGGAAATGTTTGGCCACATAGCGTCGGATGTAGCCGCGTGTGTCGGCGCTGATCACAGGGTCAGTGTCGAAATGCTCGTTATATATCAGCCATTTGAGCCGGATGCCCCGGTGCTGTATAGCCTCGAGCGACAGCAGGGTGTGGTTGATGGAGCCGAGTTTGCCGTTGGTCACGAGTCCTAACGGCAATTGATGCTCAGCCACATAGTCTATGGTGGTGTAGGTGTCGGTGATAGGTACCATCAATCCGCCGGCCCCCTCTATCAGCACGATGTCGTGGGTGGCGGCGAGAGTGTCGGAGGCGTTGCTGACAATGTTAAGGTCGATTTCGCGGCCGTCTATGCGGGCGGCAAGCTGGGCCGATGCGGGATAGGTGAATATCACCGGAGCGGTGGTGTGGTTGAGGTCTTCCTCGAGAGCGTCAACGCCCATGATTTTGCGGTGCAGCTCAATGTCTTCGGAATAAAGCTCACACCCTGTTTGAATGAATTTCTGGGTGATTACTTTCAGCCCCTTGGCCGTAAGTTGTCTGGCTATATAGCCGGTGGCATAACTTTTGCCGGCATCGGTGTCGATACCGGAGATGAATATCAGTTGGCTCTTGTTGTCAGTCATTTTTTCTTGTTTTTAGTGGCGGGCTCATCGGCAAACCGATTGGGGAACGTGAGCTTCACCGGTGGACGCCACAAGGCGTACCCCACAAGCAGTATGCCCATCAGTATGAACGGAATCGACAGCAGCTGGCCCATGTTGAGAGCCATGTTGGCCTCGAATGCCACCTGGTCGTTCTTGACAAACTCAATCAGGAAGCGTGGCAGGAATATACCTATCAGGAACACTCCGAATATCAGTCCGGGGCGTTTTTCGGCATTCTTGCGCCAATACATCCACATCAGCAGCGCGAACAAGGCAAAGTAGCAGAGCGCCTCATAGATCTGTGTGGGGTGTACGGCCTGTCCTGGATACATCTCCATCCATTGCCGCGAGCGCACGAACATGAACCCCCAGGGGAGGTCGGTGGCATGGCCGAAAATCTCGCTGTTCATGAGGTTGCCGATGCGTATCATACCGCCCACCAAGGCTATAGGCACCACAAGCCGGTCGAATGTCCATAGCGGACTGCGCTTGGAGGTGAACAGTGAGAACATCAGCACGCCCAAAATCACACCTATGGAGCCGCCGTGGCTTGCAAGTCCTCCTTCCCACACCTTCAGTATCTCCAAAGGGTGGGCACTGTAGTAGCTCCATTCGTAGAAAAACACATGGCCGAGCCTTGCGCCCACAATGGTACCTGCCACTGTCCATATCAGCAGCACACCGAGCCATCGCTCGGGAGCTCCTTCATGGCGGAACATCCGCGCCACTATCTCGTAGCCGATCATGAAGCCGATGGCAAACATCAGTCCGTACCATCTCACCTGAATGCCCCAGTCAATCAGCACCGGGTTGGCGTTCCATACTATATAGTTGAGCATGACAAATATATTGATCAGTTGGTGATTATCATATATATGGTGCCTGAGCCGCCCGGCCCCACATTGTAGCGGGTCAGGCCGTAGTGGTGCTGTGTGGCGGGCCCGCTGAGCGGTGCTCCGGCGTTGAACACATCGTAGGTGCTTCCGCAGGTGTGGCACACGGCCTTGTCATTCTCCACCACCACGCGTATGTCGCGGCGGCACTCCACCGGACATGCCAAATCGAAGGCCCTCGGCTCTCCGTAGTAATTGCTTGCTAGAAGCACACCGCCAAATCCTGTCTGCGACAGGTCGGTGTAGAAGTAGGTGGACGGTACTCCCTCGGATTTTATGAATCGGTTTGAGCGCATGGCGCCGGCCACACCATTGATGTTCCAGTCGCCTTCGGTGGTGAACGGAATATATACCGGGGCGTATGGTATGCGGTCATCGTCCACCTTGTGGCAGGAGGAGAGTGCGCACGCTGCTGTGAGGAGTGCTGCTGTGAGGAGTTTGTGGATCATCAGCGGTTGAAGAATACGGATATGAGTTCGCTGAACTTGTCGGCGGCTTCCTGCATTTTGCCCCCGATCATCGGGCGGAGCATAGCGGGAATGTCAACATCGAGCAGTGTGGACACCTTGCAGGATGTTTCGGATTCGGGGTGGATGCGTACCACAATTTCAAAAGGCACGGGGCTGTTGGCGGCGGCCAGTTTCATCAGTTCGGGTTCGCGTGTCTCCACCACATCAAACTGTATGTCGCCCACCGGGGCAGCGGAAATAATCACTGATTTGTCGGTGAACTTCACAGAGCCGATTTTCTCCTTGGCCTCGGCGGGGAGCTGCTCAAGCCGCTCCTGATAGGCAGCGAGGTCGGTGATGGAATGATATACTTCTGTTGCGGGGCGGTTGATAACCACCGGTTTTCCTTCGTATTTAGCCATGATTATGAGTTGCACAACAAAGGGGCTGAGCGCCCCTTGTTGTGAATATTGATGTTGTGTTGTTGATTCCGTTATTTTCCGGGAGCCCAGTTGGCGGGATCCTTGCGCCACTCTTTGAGGGTCTCGAGATCTTCGGCGCGGATGAATTTCGATTCAAGAGCTGCATCGAGCATAGCGTTGTAGTTGCTCAGGGTGATGAGGTCAACACCGGCATCTTTGAACGCATTGACAGCCACGGGGAATCCGTAGGTGAATATAGCTGCCATGCCCACCACTTCGCAGCCGGCGGCGCGGATGGCTTCCACAGCTTTGAGTGAGCTGCCGCCGGTGGAGATGAGGTCCTCTATCACCACCACTTTCTGACCCGGCTTAAGGTTCCCTTCAATCAGATTTTCCAATCCGTGGTCCTTTGGAGTGGAGCGGACATAGACATACGGGAGTCCGAGAGAGTCAGCCACAAGGGCACCCATGGCAATAGCTCCGGTGGCCACACCGGCGATGGCGTCGGGGGTTCCGAAGTGCTCCATAATCAGGCGGCACATCTCGATTTTGATGAATGTGCGCACAGCGGGATATGACAGTGTTTTGCGGTTGTCAGTGTAAATAGGCGAGTTCCAGCCGGATGCCCATGTGAACGGGAGGTCGGGTTGAAGCTTTATTGCGCTGATTTTGAGTAGGTTTTCGGCTAAGAGCCTGTCTAAGTCCTTCATCGTTTGGTAGAAGTTTTGAAGTTAAGGTACTAAATGATAATACTCAATGCAAAGTTAGCAACAATAATGCTAACGGCCAAATAAAATCTTTATTTTTATTCAAAACTGACCGATGCACAACTGTTGTACGGGAATCGCCACGAGGCATGTAACTGTGATAATGAATAATATCCTCTTTGTGTGATGTTCTTAATAGTCAGTTTCAATAAAATCAACTTCTTCGCGCGACTTGAATTTTATTCCATCACCGGTGCCTCCTATTGATATGCCTAATGCACTGAGCTGAGTATTCATGGTCCCTATTGGATTGTCAGTGAATTGTCGTTTGGCTTTCAAAAATTCTGTGCGGGTTGTTTTTTCGTAATCGTCGGCAGAATACATCGGCATCATCTGACGGTGGGTCTGCTGGATGCCGGTGGCTGTGAAATTGTACAGGCCGGAGTCATCGGTAGCCTCCAGAATCAGTCCGGGAAGTCCGCTGAATTTCCATGGGCCGGTCATCAAGGGTACTTCCGGCGTGAACCACACTGTCCATTTGCGGCCGTGCAACTCGCCGGTGGCCTTCTGGCATTCGTAGCCGAGAATGGTTTTTGTATCTTCGGCCAAATCCCAATCAATCTGAGGGATTTCTTCCTCGTAGCAGTATTTCTCGACACCGTTCATGTCGTAATATCTCATCTTCCCGTCTGTCATAGACTTGAAGATATAGTATGTGCCGTCACGGCGCGGCATATCATCCAATTTCCCGCCAAGATAGGCGCCACGGGTCATTTCTTTGTATTTAGCATCACCCTCAGGGGTTGACTGCAAAGAGTCAAGGTATTCGGTAATCGGGGAAAAGAATTTCGACTCCACGGCATTGGCGAGCAGACAATAGTTGCTCGGTGTCATTTGACTCCCGTCTCTGAGGTTGACTTTTGATGCGGTGTAGCTGACCATGATGTCAGCTTTCTCTTGTGCTACTGCGGCTGTCGCCACGAGGCACATTACTGCTACAGAGATTATTCTATTCATTTTTTTATCTTGTAATCTGGTTCTATACTGTGTTTCAGGCCGTCGTACTTTGGCACTTCAACCTTATTGCCATTGTCGTCAAGCATGTAGATTTTCACACTTTGTCCTTGAGCATTCATAATGCTTTCTTCGTTGTTCATGTAATATTCAGCATTGTCGAGGGCTTTCAATCGGTCAACCTTGGAATAATCTTCCTGTAGGTACATAGGTGTGATTATTCTGTCGGTTCTTTCAAGCCCGGTAGCGACAAACGAAAATCCACCATCAGCATCCGCTTTGAGTATGAGCCCCGGAAGACCACGCAATTTCCATGGCCCAAACGGAATAGGGATCTCAGGTGTGAACCATGCTTTCCAATGGCGACCATGATAGTCACTCTTTGCCATGATGCACTCATATCCGAGGACAGTCGTGGTTGAATCTTCCACAATGGTCCAATTCAGTTCATCTATCGGTTCGGTATAAAAACCTTGATCTTCTCCAAATTTTCCATACAAGGTGACACCATTGTCAGCAAGATTTGTGAAAACGTAAGTATAAACTTTTTTAGACGGACCTTTACTTAAATCCCATGTGGTTGAGCCATCAGGTTCAACTGTCATGCAAGATTTTTTAAGAATCTCCATGTACTGAGCCTTGCCTTCAGGTGTCGATTTGAGGGAGTCAACCCAAAGACTCAGGTCATTAAACCATTTTGCTTCGGTCGTAGAAGTCAGTAATGACATTTTGGAAGTGACCGGCTTCATCATCTTGTTTGGACTTACGCATTCATAGCTGACCAAGATTTCAGCTTTCTCTTGTGCGATTGCGGCTATCGCCACGAGGCACATTGCTATAGTTGTTATTATTCTGTTCATATTCTTATTTATAATCCGTCTCAATTAAGTCAAAACCTTCTGGAAGTTCCACTTCTGGCATTGCAGATGTGCCAAATTCAGCTGACATCTGCGCACTGGAATTCTTATAGAAGGTCCATGTCGTTTGACGCATCTCTTTTCTACTCATCTTTTCGCTTAGATCATGGCCATAAATTTTCTTAGGGAATAGGATGTCGGTAGCTTCTATACCTGTGGCTTCAAATCTATATTTACCATTATCTGCATCGGCAGCAAGAATCAACCCTGGAAGGCCGCAAAATTTCCACGGGCCATCCTGCAAAGGTACTTCCGGAGTGAACCATGCGGTCCAATGGCGACCATGATAATCCATCTCCGCCATTACGCAGTCATATCCGAGAATAGTTCTTGTTGAGTCTCCAATCATCCAAATTTGTTCACTCATCTCTTCCGTATAATTCCCTAACTCACCGGCAGCTGACTCATAGCATTTCATTTCTGCTTTAGGGCGTGATTTAATGATATATGTCCGGCTGCCCGGTAATAATGGTGGCCTTTGGCCGGCAGCATTTGCAGCTTCAACCATATTATTGAAATTAGCTGTACCCTCAGTAGTGGACAACATAGAATCAACTTTCTGAGTCATTGGGTTATAGTATCTGGACTCTTCGTTGTTGGCCAATAAGATAAATTTTTCTTTTTTATTGGCACCAGTCCAATTTTGATACTTCTCTGTATATTCCACTCTGACAGTCGCTTCCTGTGCGACTGCGGCTATCGCCACGAGGCACATTGCTGTGAAGGTGAGTAACTTTTTCATTTCCTTAAAGAGATTGTGAACAGCAACTCGCGTCCGCGGAGCCACCGTTGCGACTCGAAGGAGGAGAGCTGACTGTAGGTTGTGTAATTGTATGAGCGTTGGTTGAAGATATTGTTGAGCATCGCGGAGAGTTCGATGCGCTTGTTGAGTTTATAAACCAACTTGGTGTCGAGCAGGAACACGTTTTTATATGTTCCCTCGATAAGTTCGTTGCGGTAATGCTCACCCATTATGCGCCATTCCCATTTACTGTGTGGCATGATGTTGATGAGCAGGGAGTTCTCCATACCGCTTAGCCATGAGTTCTTGACCCCGTTCATCCGGAGCTGACTGTTAGCGAAATCAATCGAATAGTCGAAACTCAGCCACTTTAATGGCGTACCATTGATTTTTGCTCCTACACTCCAGCCGAGGCTTACCGAGTTAACAGCATTGTTTTCGGAGAAGAGATGCGACTCGCCACGATTGAACGAGCCGTTGACGTTTGCCGAGCCACGCATGAAGTCGAGTGTCTTGCCCACACTACCCATAGCCATCAGGTTTTGTCCGTCACTTTTGGCATCGGTGTAGGAATAGACGATATAATCGCCGTAGAGTTGTTGCGCCATTGTGTACGGGAGGTGCGACCACGACTGCATAACCATAGCGTTGGCGAACACTCCTTTGCGAGTATGCTTGTAGGCGAAACTTGCCGATACATTCTGCGATGTTGAGTTGTAGAAATTATCCACGCCCTGCTTGAATGTGCGGTAGTTGGTCATGATGTAGCCCGGCTGAATCATGTTCAGATTCATCGGTGAGCGGCCTGTGCCGCCTCGCAGCGTCATTGAAAAGCGGTTGTTCGGTTTCCAGTTCATGCTGAGCGATGGGGAGAAATACACCTCCGAGCGGTTGGCAAGGGCCTTGTCAAATGTGTAATGCGCGAAGCTGACAGGGGCGTTGAGAGTGAAATTCACTCGCTTCACCCAATATTCAAACTTCGGGGTGGCATAGACTGTGAAATAATTAGTATTCAGCACATTTTCAGTCTCTCCCGGAAGCTCTTCCGGCATATCAGGCAGCTCTGTATTGAACGCAAATAGCCCTTTACTCCACCTTCAAGACTGACAGTTATACCTTTGATTGAGAAAGCGTAGGCGGCACTTTCATGGGTATAGAAAGCATGGTCGCCGATATGTTGACGGATATTGTTGCCTTCCAATGATACATTTAGCGTCTGGGGCAATGACTCCCATTCGTTGTTGCTCTGGAATGTAACTAAATGTTTGCCATTGAACCGCTTGATCATCTTGAATTTGTTGGACACGTAGTAGTCTGGCAACTTTACCGATTGGTCGTTTGGCAACGAGCCGGTGACTCCGAGCTGAATATCGTCCCAGTCAATGTTTGTAGAGAGGGTATTGTTTATAAAGGTGGTCTTTTGATTGACCTCATAGATGAACTTGCCGGAAAGCGAGTGTGAGCGGTCGCGTCCATCTCGGTTTTCGGTAATCACACGGTCACCGCTTTCAAGAAAGTAAGTAGTAATGTTGGCGGCTTGGGCTGTGACGCGGTTGAAAGAATAATCAACCTGCGCCTTGAACTCGCCGTTTTTAACTTTCCATAGGGAGTTTGTTGAAACCAAAGCCGAGCGATTGAATAGCGTGCGTTTGCGGCTCAGGTTTGGCACTCCGGGGAGCGAAACGCTTACATATTGGCTCAGGCCAGTCTCACGGCGTGATGCGAAAAAGTCGGTGGCACTTGCCGAGAGGTCTTCGCCGATATTGTTGGTCTTTAACGTGGTGATGTTTTGAAATCCGGGCATAACGGCCATTGCGAACAGTTCGCCGTCCCAAACCGCACCTTCCGGTTGCCAGGAGTAACCGCCTCCTGCATCGCCGTGAAAAGTCCATGTGGCTTTAGCCTTATTCTTCAGTTTGAGATTGATAGCGGCCTTGTCGGAGAAGCTGATGCCCGAAAGCACCTGCATCGGTTGGTGATTCTCCATAACCTCGACTGCTCCCACATCATCATGGTTTATGCCGTTGGTGGCTATACCATATTTGCCGCCCAACAGGTCGGAACCCTCGATGTAGAACTTGTTGATGTCCTCGCCCTGATACTGGATTTTGCCGGAGCTTGACACATCAATACCGGGCATACGTTTGAGTACATCGCCGATACTCCGGTCCTGTGCCTGCGCGAAACTCCCTACATTATAGGCTATTGTATCTCCTTGCTCGCGTATGCGGTCGGCTTTCACCGCCACTTCTTTGAGCATAGTGGCTGAAGCTTCCATGACGATTGTAACAGGCAACTGAACGCTGTCGAGTTTTACAGTCTGCTTTGCAAAACTCATCATCGACACATCGAGTGTATAGCCCTTGATTTCAGGAGTGGAGATTGTAAATTTACCCTTGGTATCAGAAGTGGCAAACTTCTTAATCTTCCCCTCGGCATTACGAAGAATCACCGAAGCTCCGGTCAACGGCTCATTCGAGCCTTCTTCGACGACCACACCCGACACATTGACCTGCGCTACGCCAGTCAGCGCAGTCAGTACAAATGCCGCTATGAATATCAGTCGGTTCATAAATCCTTAAAAAGATAATTCGATGCCGAATCAATGAGCAAAGTTACAGCAAATAAAAATAAAAACTTTCAACAAATGTTGATAATCACGGTTTTTAACACTGTTTGCCATCATTTTTTGCGGTGGGACTTGTTCATTGACCGCGCACCGGCTTTCAGCCGACATGCGCTACAAGCCCACTCGCGAATGCTTCGCATTTGCGTAAACGGCTCAAATGTGTGGGTGTTATATTGAGAAATGAGGCGATATAGAGAAGATACTATTTGTCCGGTCAAAGAATTTAGATTAATTTCGCGCCAATTTTTGACACCAGCAATATGACTAAAACGACAAAAGGGTATATCCTTGGCGCGGTGGCGGCCATCAGCTATGGCACCAATCCTTTGTTTGCCGTGCCGCTCTACAGTCTCGGGCTCGGGGTGGCCTCGGTGCTGTTCTACCGCTATTTCTTCGCTGCATTGATTTTGGGAATCATAATGAAAGTGCGCGGCTACAGATTTCGTGTTGACCGGAAAGAGGCCGGTGAGCTCGCCATCCTCGGCATCATGTTTGCGATGTCGTCGGTGCTTCTGTTTGATGCATACAACTATATGGATGTGGGACTTGCATCGACTCTGCTGTTTGTGGAGCCGGTGTTCATAGCGCTGATACTATGGGTATGCTTCCGCGAAAAAATATCAGGCTGGACCATAGTGTCAATTGCAATATGCCTCGGTGGCGTGATGCTTTTGTGCAATCCCGGGCCGGGGGCGAATGTCACCGCCATCGGTGTAGCCCTTGTGATATTCTCGTCATTGACCTACGCCATTTATATGGTGGCTATCAACAAAAGTAGAATAAGCCGTTTGCCCGGGGTGACAATCACATTCTACTCCCTGCTGTTCGGCATGATAGTGTTTGCGGTGCAGACACAAGGGTTCACAGCGGTTCAGCCTGTTCCGTCGGGATGGCTTCCGTGGGTGTGCATAGCGGGGATTTCCGTTATTCCCACAATCGTGTCGCTGATCACTGTGGCCATCTCGGTTCAGAGTATAGGTCCGGTGCCTGTGGCGATTCTCGGTGCGCTGGAACCTATCACCGGAGTACTGTTTGGCGTGCTTCTTTTTGGAGAGGTGTTGACTTTCAAGGCGTTGCTCGGCATAGTGCTGATAATCGGTGCGGTGATAACACTTATTTTGACGCGCGGCACTCGCTGAATATGTCGGCAACAGCCGCGAATGAATAGCGATATAGTCAGGTGCGCACTGGCAGAAGGTTGTTATTTTAAAGGATATTGCCTAACTTTGTCGTTATTTATTTGATTTTGGCAGACAATTTCAACACATATATTGAGCAGATAGATTTTGAGGCGTGGCGCGATGTTTGTGTCACAAAGGGCGCACTGCACCGATTTGCCAAAGGAGAGGAGTTTGTGTCGGTGGGCAAAGTCGGTCAGTATATAGGTTTTATCCAATCGGGCACATTGAAGTATGTGGCTCGTTCGGCAGATGGCACGGAGCATGTGATGGGACTTGTGTTCAATGATGGATTTGTGGCCGACTGGCCCTTTTGCATATATGGAAAAAAGGCAAAATTAGCCATTGTGGCTGTTACGGATTGTGACATATTCTGCATCCCGTCCAAAGATGTGAAAGAGCTGATGGACTGCGACCCTAAGTTCCGTGATGTTGTGATGCACTCCACAGAGGGAGTGTATTACACTGTCTATGACCGCTATGTGGATTTGTATTGCAAAACTCCGCGGGAGAGATATGTTGAGCTGATCACACGCTATCCCAATCTTTTCAATCTTTTTTCGCTTGGGGACATAGCTTCATTTCTCAACATCACACCCACCCATCTGAGCCGTCTCAGGAAAAATATTTAGTACCCTGGACTGTTTTCAACATTTGTTGAGAGATTTTGGTTTTATTGGCTTTACCTTTGCAACTGCAAGCCAATAAACCAAGTGTTATGAAACCAATTGTCATTGCTTTGCTGATGTTTTTGATAGCATTGTTAGCAATAGCACAAGAACCGGCCGATAGTGTTGCAACCAAGCAGTTGCAGGAAGTTGTGATACAGGTCCCGCGGGTGGTTCACAAGGCAGATATGGATCTGTATTATCCTTCGCGGAGTGCTGTTGACAATTCCAAAAGCGGTGTTCAGCTGCTCAACAACCTCATGATTCCGTCGCTCACTGTGATTGATGCGTTGGGTGTGGTTCAGGCTGCGGGCGAATCGGTGCAGTTGCGTATCAACGGGCGCGAGTGCACCATTGACCAGGTGCGCTCCCTTCTCCCGGAAACAGTGAAGCGTGTGGAATGGATTGACAATCCCGGACTGAGATACAAGGGGGCAAACTATGTGCTTAATTTTATTGTGGCCAATCCCACCGTCGGCGGCTCACTTCAAACCGAGGCTGAACCCGCACTCAACACTGCGTGGGGTTATGGTTGGGCTGACTTGAAGCTTAATTCCGGACGCTCGCAATGGAAAATCGGTGGAAACTTCAAATACAGCAACAGATTGAAATCGCATCGTGACTACACAGAATCATTTACCTTTCCCAACGGTGAGACGCTGACCCGCAATGAGAACTCACGCGGAGGGTATATGGATAACACTATGGGGCGAGCCTGGGTGGAATACAGCTATATCAAGCCCGATACCACGGTGTTTTTTGCCGGTATAAATGATTTTCACACATTCCGCAACAGCACCCACTATGATGGAATGATGGAGTATGACAACTATTACGACAAGATGGAGCTCTCGGACCAGTCCGGTTCCGATGGCAATAATCCTCAGTTTTCGGCTTATCTGGAGCAGCATTTTTCCGGGAAGCAAACAGTTGTGGTTGATTTCAGGACGCTGCTCTATTTCGGCAAATCCTATTCTGATTATACCGAAAAATTGCCCGGGGCCATGGACTATGCCACTGATGTCCACACCCTGATCAAGGACCGCAACCAGGCGTATGCAATCGAAGCCAATTATATCAAAAACTGGAAAATGTCCCGATTCACTGCCGGTGTGTCATATACTGCCAACCGCAACCGCTCCAAGTATGAAAATCTTGGCGGTCAAATTTTCCACCAGCGGCAAGACAAACTGTACTTCTTCGCCGAATATTTCCAACGTATAAGGAAATTTACACTCACCGCCGGCATGGGCGCGCAGTACACCGACTTCATGTTCAGGGAGTCGCATCAAGGAAGCCGTTCGTGGAATATGCGTCCTCAGGCTACGGTTACATACAGCATTAACCAAAACAATAATTTCAGGCTCAGTTTTGAGTCGTGGCAATCTGCGCCGTCATTGACGGAGACTAACATAGCGCCGCAGCAACTTGACGGATTTCAGTGGCGCAAAGGCAATCCTGATTTGAAAACATCCAATTCCTATATGCTCACGTTGCGCTATAATTTCAATGTGCCGAGAGTGACAGGGCAGTTTGGTATCCGTGCTTTCACCAGCCCCAATGCCATCACCCCGCTCCTTTATTGGGATAATGGCCGGCTTATCACTACCTACGAAAACAGCCGGGGCTTGAAAAATATCACATTCTTTCTTGCTCCGCAAGTGGATGTGGTTCCAAAGTGGGTGATGTTTGGCTGCTATATCCAGTACCGGATCGAGAATATGCGTGGCACCGGCTATGAGTACAATGGCTACAACTGGAGCGGCAATGCCAATCTTAGAGTGACTCATTGGGGATTCACTTTGATGTATTCTTATCTCAAGGCCCGCCGTGATCTTTGGGGCGAGAAAATCAGTTGGGGCGAGGATTTGAATTTGATAGACTTGTCCTACAACTGGAAGTCATGGCAATTCGGTGCCGGTATGATAATGCCGTTCGGCAGGTACGACCAAGGCTCCAGGATGATAAGCCGATGGAACACCAATGAGCAGCATTTGCGCCTTGATATGCGTATGCCTTATATAAGGTTGAGTTATAATGTTCATTGGGGATACCAAAAACGAGGTGCGCAGAAGCGAATCAACGCCAATGCCAATGTTGATACATCAACCGCCGGCGGCCGATGAGCTTGTCTTTTCCGGAATCGGTGCAGGGGAGTGGATTGCCGGCGGCGGATGCAATATGTTGATAGCACGGTTCGTTGTGTAGATATGGGCGATTTATGGGCATGAAAACGAAGTGAGCATCGGTTGAATGTTGGTTGATGTGCGTAACTTGTTGATATGATTGAGGATGTGGGGTTGTTGATGTGGTCGGGCGCTGAAAACGAAACGTGCAAAAAGTTGAATTGGCTTTAATCCGGGTTGAATTTTCGGGGCAAAACGTTTAATCGCTGTTTACCGCAGCTTTAATTTTACTTTAATCAGCTTTAATTTTGAGTGGCTGCATGGCTGGAATTGACCGGCTGTGTGGCCGCTTTTGTTGTGCGCGGCAGCCAATGACCCATAACGGCGCGCAAAGCGCGAAATTCAGCCATTTACGGCGTTTATGGCGCATTGTTCCGCGTGATTGGCAGGGTGGGGGAGTGCAGCGCGTGTCGCGCACATGCGCACGAATGATCCGCGGAGCTTGGCAGGTGTTTAAGGGTGTTTAATCAGGTATTAAATGGCTATGGCAGTGCCCCGCTCTGAGGTGGTAAAAACAGGGGTAGGGGAGTGGTGAAAAAAGTGCTCGTTTCGTTCTTAAAACTGGGTTGGATGGTCAGTTGGATAGTCATTTGGGTACTCATACGCACCCCTATTCAACCCCCGTAACTTCCATTTTTGAGCGTCTAAATGGCAAAAAAACGGATTTAACACCCCCTTTAATGTCAAAAATCGCCCTCTAAAAATCGCTGTTTTGAAGTTCGTAAAATGCTGATTTAAGGCGTATAAGTGTACTTTGTGGGTTTGAAACGCAACAAAAAAACGTGAAAACCTGAAAATTAGGGCTTTTCAGGGGTCAATTAAGGACGCATGATGTGATGCCAAAACGTGCGCACCATGTTTCTAAGGAACAACCGGTGCAGGCGTCGGGACATGGTGGGGAGTAGCGATGTTTTTTCCGGCTTCGAGTCGTTCAATGTCGCGACGTGCTTGCTCCAGTTGCTCACGTAGCCGCCCGATTTCCTCAGCTTGTCGGAGTAGCTTGTCGTCTCGTTGTTGAAGCAAGGGGTCAAATTGCTTAAAAAATTCAACGAGTTTGGTATCCCCTGAAATTCTGATATTGTCGGCCATGGACTGATTAGGGGCACACATCTCCCCTACTCCGGTCAAAAGCCACATAGCGTTAACATCGTAAATTCTTACGATTTTTTCTAAGACGTCGGCTTTAGGGGTCGTTCCATTGCGGTAAGATCGTATGGTTCCCTCGCTAACACCAAGATTTTTAGCTGCTAATGAGTTGTTGTCGGCGGCGAAGTGCTTAACTATTTGGGCAATTCTCTGGTGAATTGTGTTGCTATGATTGTCTAAATTTTCATTCATGCTCGTAAAAAGTTGCGAAAATATTTTTATATGTCGTAGAGAATTACGAACTTTGTAGCGTGTTACGAGTAACACCGCGGTAAAGTTACGAAAAAAACGTGATTTTCCACGAATGTAGAACCCTATAAAGTAAAAGGACATGGAGCATTTTATAACAGCTACCAAGGAAACCCGCGAATTTATAACAAAGGCTTTTCGCGGTATTTCCCGACAGACCCTTTGGCGTGCGTTTAGGTTTGATGACATTAACAAAGGCACTGCCACAGAACGCAGAATCCGAAAAATGGCGTTGGATAGAGGCGGCATTATCATGGTGACGGCTCCGCAAATGGAGACCATGCACGACGCTGACGGTTATATGCGTCAGTATTTCCCTAATGGTGCAATGCTGGAGGCTGACAAGGCAACTGGTGTCGTAACAATTTACGACCGCAACGGGGAGGTTGTCGCTGAACAACATAACGTAGCAATCAACCAAATCGGAGAACTCCAAAACAAGGCAAAAAACGCGTGACCTATGGAGACAGTTAACGGAACAATTTGCATAAGCCACTCGGAGTTAACCGGGCGCATTATCACCACGGCCAACCTCAATAATTTGGTGCGTCGCGGTAAGGTGCAGCAGGTTCAGCGCGGCGGCAATGGGCGTGAGGCTCTGTTTGCCGTTGACAGTCTTCCGATGAAGTGGCGCACCGAGGTATATAAACGCTATCCCGACATGCAGGAGCAAGCCGAGAGCCGCGAATTTATAGACACTATAGAGCCGGACAATAAGGCTTTTGACTATTACCAAGGCTATACGCTGGCAGACGGCAGACACCTGCCCGAAGACAAGGTCCTTGAGTATGCCTGCAACGCCGCAGTTATGGCCGCTTTCGGTCGATGCTGGGACGCACATGTGAGCAAACGGCAGCGCAGCGGTAAAAAGGCGGCAGCGGCTAAAGACTTTTGGAAACGTGCAGCGGCAGCACTTCCGCGCATTGCCGACCGTTTCCCCCATTCGTTGCCCGGCAGTCCGCGACGGCTACAAATGAAATATGCCGATTTTCTGCGTGTCGGTTACGAGTGCTTTATTTCCGGCAAGTATCTGAACGGCAATTCAGCCAAGGTGATGACCGAGGAACAGGTAGGCTATTTGGCAACCCTTATAAGCAACCCTAACAACTTGCAGGACTCAAAAGTGGCACAAGCCTATAATATCAAGGCCAAGGCATACGGCTGGCCGACAATCACAGCCGCAGCCGTGGGAGTATGGCGCAAGAAACTGAACCTCGAGGCCACAGCCGGACGGTTAGGCGTGTCGAACTTCCGGAACCACCTGACAATGCAGGTGAAGCGTCGCCGTCCGTCGGCTCCGTTCCTGATGTGTTCGCTTGATGGTTGGACCGTTGAACTTCTTTACCAAAAGACCAGAACCGACAAAAAGGGCCACAACCTTACGACCTATTCAAACCGCCTTACCATTGTTGTTGTGCTTGACACATGTGTGGATTATCCCATGGGTTATGCCGTCGGTGATCACGAGTGCCCCGAGTTGATAAAAGAGGCATTGCGAAACGCAGTGCTGCACAGTAAGGAACTGACCGGGCAGATGCTCCGCTACAATCAGGTACAAAGTGACCGCTACGCGATAAAGACAATGGCACCACTCTACGCGATATTAGGCAATAAGGTGACACCGGCACAGGCGCACAACGCCAAGGCTAAACCGGTAGAGCCATATTTCAATCACCTCAATAAGACATATTGCCAGCTTTGCAGCAACTGGTCAGGCTTCGGAATTACGACTGATCCGACAAAGCAGCCGAACAGCGAGGCGTTGAACCGTCGCCGTCACAGTTTCCCGGACGAAGCCGGGCTAAGACTCCAGATTGATGAAATGATGAGTTTGGAGCGTCAGGCAAAGCGCCCCGCCCTCATGGAGAAACTGGCACACCTCAGACCGGAGCACACCCTACCGATGAGCCGTGAAACCTATTTGCTGAATTTCGGAGCAGAAACCGGCTTTAAGAACGTGTTGGAGGGCTGCGGACTTCGCCCCACGATATTAGGCATGAAGCGTGATTATGATTGCTTTGATGTGACATTCCGCGACCATGCAGCCGAGCGGTGGACCGTGAAGTATGACCCGGACGACCTCAGCACCATATTGGCAGTAAACGAAGCAGGCACACGCCGCTACATGCTTGAGGAGAAGTATGTGCAACCAATGGCCTTAGCCGACCGAAAGCCGGGCGATGCCGAGCAACTGGAGCGGGTGCGCGACTTTAACAAGGCGCTGGAAGCTCTGACCGCCCAGAGATTAGGCCGACACCACCAGGCAGCCGAACAGGTGATTTTAGGCGCTCCGGCGCTCCGTGGCAGCATAGAAGATCGCTTGCTGATAACTGACAGCCTGGGGCAGCATAAGGACAACAGGAGCCGCAAGAGGCTCACCACCGCAGAGATCGACGCCTTAGAGGTTGAACCCATTGAAGTGCCGATAATGCAGCAGGGTGACAGCAACGAGGAAATTTTCAATTACAATAACTTCTAAACAGTAAAAGGACATGACACAGGACGAGAAAAAACAGATATGCGAACAGCTCCGCGCGTACTGCGAACAGAAAGGGAGCCAGAACAAAGCAGCCGCCAGCCTTAACGGAGTAAGCAGCGCGACAATCAGCAAAATGCTTGCAGGCAACTGGGATACCATAGCCGACGACATGTGGCGCACGGTAGCCGGACAGATAGGGATCCGCAAGGCAGAGGGTTGGCAGCTCGTACAGACCAGAGCCTACAAGGCCATGACATTCACGCTGGAGAGCGCGCAGAACGATGCTCAGGTAATGGCCGTTATTGGAGAAGCCGGAAGCGGCAAGACCGAGGCAATAAAGACCTACACCGCAGCCGGGCGCAATGTGTATCACCTTGTGTGCTCTGAATACTGGAACCGCCGCACGTTCATGGCAAAGGTTCTCCAGACAATGGGCGTGACATTCAGCGGCAACACCGTGGCTGAAATGATGGACGCTATTGTTGACACATTGAAGCGCAAGGAGTCGCCTCTGATTGTGCTTGACGAGGCCGACAAGCTGAGTGATCAGGTGCTTTACTTTTTCATAAGCCTTTATAATCAGCTTGAGGACCGGTGCGGCATAATCATGACAGCCACCAGCTACCTGCGTGCCAGAATTGAAAAGGGGCTGCGCCTGAACCGCAAGGGCTATGCGGAGATATACAGCCGCATAGGTCGCAAGTTCGTGGAACTGCCATTGCACAACAGTGAGGACGTGGCCGCTGTATGCACCGCTAACGGCATTACAGACACCAAGGTGATAAATTCCATTATCAACGAGGCAAACGGCGATTTAAGGCGCGTTAAACGTTCTGTGTGGGCCAAGGTGAAAGGGGGTGCGAAATGAGCAAGCGTCGCAAAATCATAGGCGCGAAAGTTCGCCTACGTGTCGCAATGCAAAATATTGGTGGAATAGCCTTTGAAAAGGGGGAAATAATGGAAATCTACGGATCCTATTACGGCTATTCTCTAAAAGACGGAAAAGGCAGATACATAACGAGAGTTGACCCTAAAGACGTGGAATTTATCAAAGATAACGAACAATGAGCAAACAAGAGAAGCAGCACATTGAGGACGTGCAAAGGTGCTATGATGCTGTAAAAGCGTGTGCCAACATGGGCGCGGCACTGGCAACCCTTACGGACACTGCGTTTGTGATGATAACGCGCCACATGGAAACCAAGACCGACCAAACGCTCTTAATGGGCGCCTGTATCAAACGACTGCAAGAGTATAAAAAAGACCTGGACAAATGAAATACAAAAGCCAAATACAGCTAATAACCGGCTGGGTGCCTCAGATACTCCAAGAGTGGTTAAATGGTAGCTTGCCGGTTGATCTGACAGTGAAAGCCGGGAAATGGTGTGGAGCTCGTGTGCTGGTGGTGACAATCGAAGCAAACACCGCCGAGGACCTGGAAGCCAAACGCCGGGCATTTAACGCAATGATAGAAGCAAAGGGGTACGGCCCCATAGAAAAATAACTGATAATGGGCAGAGCGATAAGCAACATAAACGTGCTTGCGGCGCGGTTTGAGGTGGCGGAGTTTTCCGGCGAATGGCTGGCGAGCTTCGGCCGCCCAGAGCTGCGCGGTACATGGATAATCTGGGGCGGCAGCGGCTCAGGTAAAACCACTTTCACGCTCATGCTCTGCAAGTACCTTACAAACTTTGGCCGCGTGGCGTATGACAGCCTTGAACAAGGGTTGAGTCTGTCGCTGCAAAAGGCATGGGAGCGCGTCAATATGGCCGAAGCCGGCAGCAATATAATATTGCTTGACAAAGAGGAATTGCCGGAACTCCGGGAGCGTCTGAGCAAGCGGAAAAGCCCGGATATAATCGTAATTGACAGCGTGCAATATCTGGACGGCTTCAATGTCCGAGCCTTGAAAAAACTGAAAAAGGACTACCCCGACAAGCTGTTCATTTTCATAAGTCAGGCCGACAAAGCAGAAAAGGATCCGGACGGCACAATCGCCAAAAAGGTGCGCTATGATGCTGAGATAAAAATCAAGGTTCAGGGCTATAAAGCCTTTGTAACGACACGTTACGAGGACGCCGAGCGTGGCGAGGGTGGCGCTGACTTCATAATCTGGGATCAAGGCGCAAAAGAGTATTGGGCAGAACAATTTTAATAACAAAAGACTATGCTAAAAATTGAAATGGAATACATGGAGGCTGTCAAGGCGATAGCCCAGGTAATACGTAGAGCAAACAACGAGCAACCGACCAAAGAGCCGGACTGGGAACAACGCCGCTACGAGGTGGCGCGTGAATTGTTTGCGGTGCTCGCGGCCATGCGAGATAAAAAAGCCGGCAATAAGGTTCAAACGCTCGCATTTGAATCCGTTTACTGTGCTGATGCACTTATAAAAGAATTAATTGAAATCCCATTACCCGATTTTTATGGCAAAAAAGGAAAATAAAACAATGGATCAAATTCACAAAGGGCTATTGAAAAAATATCACACCCTTTGCAATGTGCTTGGGCTTGATGACGAAGCCAAGCGCGCGATCCTTGCAAGCTGGGGCGTTGAGAGCAGCCGCGACCTGAACCAACACCAGCTCATTGATATTTGCGCGAAGCTGAGCGAACAGGTGGACGAAAAACAGGGCACGGCCAGACTTGACAAACTCCGCAAGCAGGTAATTGCAGCGATCGGCGGCTGGCTCAGGGAAACCGGGCAGGCTGAGAACGTGGCGAAGATCAAGGGTATTGCTGAGCGTGCCAGTGGTTACAGTGACTTCAACAAAATCCCGCGTGAGAGGCTGCGCAACCTCATAGCGACATTTAACAACAAGGTCAAAGACTCCAGAGCTGTAAGCGCGCTTACTGATGCGCTACTTATGCAGCATTACAGTGCCGGCGGAGAAATTGACCCAACACTAAACTAAAACGATATGGCAACAGACATTAACACGGTGTTTAGGCAGTTGAGCCGAACCGAGAAAGAAAAGTTTATTAATTCTAAGATAGACTATGCGAGTGAGAAAACAGTCGCCGAATATGTAGCCGACTACATCTTTGACGTGCTAAAATATTCAAATACTAAACAAGTGGCCGACTATCTACGATCAAAGGGCTACACAGTTACCCGGCCCAATGAGTAAAGAACTGGAAAAAATTACAGCGATGATCAGAGAGCAGACAGCGCACATGAGCGAGAACGCCCGGGCGGAGCTACTTGATGATCTGGCGTGGTGGGCTTCGCAAGAGGCCGGGTCGCTTAACTTCGAGAGTCCGGACGCCGAGGATTACGACAACTAAAACGCTGGGTAGGTGTAAAAGGACAAAGCACCGAAACAGTTAAACACAATTTAATAACCACTTAAACACCCTTAAAAAATGAGTGAACAAGTAACAATGACCGCAGAGGAACGTGTACAATGGGAAGCGTTCAAGGCGGAACAGGCCAAAAAGGCCGAGGCGGAACACCGCAAACAGCAGCGCGAAACATACGCGCAAATCGTGGACCAGGAACTGGAGGTCGCACTTCCGGAACTCCGTAGCCTCAGCGAGCAAATCAAGACGGTAAAAGATACCGTTTTCGGCAACTTCGATGCAATCCTAAAGATGAAAGCCGAAGTCGTAGGCTTCAAGGAGAGGCAATGGTCACACACATTCACCAACCAAGAAAGCACCCTGCGCCTGACATTGGGCGTTAACACAGTTGACGGCTGGGGTGACATGGTGACGGCCGGCATTGAAATGGTACGCAAGTACATTGAAAGCCTTGCGACCGATGAGAAAACCAAAACGCTTGTGCAGACCGTGCTCCAACTTCTGAGCACCGACAAGCAGGGCAACCTAAATGCCAGCCGTGTGCTCCAGTTGCAGAAGCTCGCGGATGAGAGCAACGACGACCAGTTCAAAGAGGGAGTGAAGATAATCCGCGAAAGCTATCAGCCCACAGCAACCCGCCGTTATATCCGTGCACAGTACCGTGACAAGGGCACCGGTGCATGGCGTAACATTCCGCTTGGCATTACAGACGTGGATCTGTTGCCGGAGAATGAATCAGCCCCGGAAGCTGATGCGGCCGGTACGGTTATAGACTTCACCGAGGAAGCCGAATAAAAAAGACCGCGCCGACGTGCCACCGAGTAGCTGACGCCAGCGCTGAGCCTGTGTAAAAGGACGGTGCAAAGTTAGTTAAAATCGGTGAGAATGGCAAGTAAAAAGCGACACAAAAGCACGTTGGCGCGTGCCGAAAAAATCAAGGCAGTCACAGCCTTGCATTATGAGGCGGGCAATCAGGCCAAATGTTACGCAGCAGTGTGGCGGCGCTATATCGAGCCGGAGTTTGGCATTTGTTACCGCACCTACCTGAATTTATTAGGAATTGACCCGGACGCGGAGAGCCGACAAGACAGCGGCCCCTCGTTGTTTACAGAATGGTAAAATAAACACCCCTGACGGACGTAATAGCCGCCAGGGGTGTTGTCGTATTAGTCAGCGCTTACAATCGCGGCAGAGAGGCCGGAAATGCGTCTGTGGGCGCGCATGGCCGTGACGTCCTGCACTCCGCAGATGTATCGCTCCACATTTTCCCACAATTCGGCATGATCGTGATTGGTTGCCGATGTAGTAAGCATGAATCCGGAGAAATTGGGGCCGCGTAGCCCCTGCATGGCGGCGTTAATGGCGTCGAGCAGGTCAAACACTTCAAGAGCCTTGTCTATTCTTGGATCATTATGACCGTGTGTCGGCATGGACTTGGTGACAACATGGAGCCGGACAGCGAGCGATCCGCGGCGTGCCCCGTTGTTTTCCTGTTTCCACTCCAGTGCTTCAAATTCGATGAACACGGCCGGAAGCGGAAAGGCCGAACCACCGTTGAGTAACTGGACCTGATTGTTCCAGAGGTCAACAAAAGCAACCCCGGGGAGCTGTGCCACAGTCTGAGCAATGGCGTTAAATATTTGTTTTCTCATTGTCTGAAAAAGTCGGTTAATTCCTTGTCGATTTTCTTTAGATTGTCTTCAATGACTGTGCGGATTATGTTTTGAGTTTCCGGTCCGTCACCGATAAACTGACGTTTAGGCATGGTGAATTTACGCTGATGTGCACGAACTGTGTAAATCTTCCCTTTTTTGGATTTACGGGTATGAGCCTTGACCATTTTATAACCTGTGCCACCCTCATTGTGTAGGCTTGTGTAAGGTTCCGATGAAGTAAACCGCACGCCGTCGCCGGACACTTCGCCCTGGGTGGATCTGCGCATTGCACCGGACACAATCAGGAGTGAACCGCGCGGGTAGTCATGGGCGCGAGGCTTCCACTTGTCAGAGAAAAACGCCTTACGCTCAAAGTTACGGTCGAACTCGTCAGACAGTTCCACGCGCATATCACTTAAAATATCAGCCTTTAATTTCTTAGCGTCGAGCATTTAATTGGTGCTTAAGTGTTATTAAATCAGAAATTATCACTAAATTTGCGGCTAATATGGAAACCCCGGCAAAAGTCAAAGCAGCGGCGCAATGGTTGATAGACCAGTATGGCGGCGCGGTAGAACCACTCGGCAAGCACGAGGGGGCGGACGCGTATTATTGCCGCTTCCCTGATGATGTGGACGCCGGCTTTCCAACCGTCTATCTGTTGAAAAATGATGAAGTGACAGAAATAACAGGATTTGAAGCATTACGGATTATTAGCCGGAACCTCAAAGATTGAGGCAAATTTTGTATTAAACAACAGATTATCCACACGCAAGACACCACGGGTCCTTATAGGTTTTACAGCGCCGTAGTTACATAGTTCGTCTATGCTACGGCGTGAGCTATTATTATTATAGACCTGGGGTTCTATATAGCTGATTGAACCGTCGGCAAAGCGTTGTAAAATGGTAGCGTGACCGCCCCCGCCTTTCCAACCGATAGTGAGAATATAAACACCGGTTTCCTTGCAGCACTCATTAAAGAACTCCGCATAACGTTTAGCGGTCATTTGTTTGTAACCCTTGCCAATCATCCAGTCATAAGTCAATGACGGTGTAGGCTTGGAGCCGTCGGCATGGGTCCACGCTTCAAAAGAACGCTGACGCGATAGGTATTCTGAAAGAGATCCGGGAGTATTTGCCTTTGCTGTCACGTTGAAGCCAAGCAAACGGAGCACATAAGCCGGGGCACAAGTCTGGCAGTTTATACCAAAAGCACGGCTTTTGCCATAATTGGGGTTTGCAGCTTGTTTGTCGGCTTCGTCCACGCTCATAGGTTTGCCCTTGGTTATGCCAATGGCTTTTTCTATTTCAAGGTTATGGGCTGCAATGGCTTTTTTCTCAGCTTCGGTCAGATGATCCGGCAGTTCCTTTACCATGGTAGCAATACGTTGCTCCCGTTTCTGTTCCTCACTCAGTTGCTCAACGACCTTTTTAGCGTCGGCCGGAGCTTTGAAATATGGGTGTTTTGGTGGAAACAGTTCCAAGGTTTTGCCAGGATTAAACCGGAATATTTGCTGTTTGGCGTTTTCTGTGCAGTTGTTACCGCGGAGCATTGACAATGCCGGGTCACTCAGTGGATATTTGCCCTTGCGGACCTGTACGGCCGTACAGCGACAATTCCACCCATTCGGTGGCAGGTAGAGTGACCAGAACGGATCAGAGGGCGGCAGCGTTGTGCCGTGCAAAATCGAGTGATCTTCGCGGACGCGGTCGTCCTGAGCCGTGCGGTATTGCAGGTCGTATTTGTCGCCGTCGGCTTCAACCTGTTGCCAGCGCGCAGCCATAAGAGAAGCACCGACCGCGTGGTTATATTCAGCATAGAGGTAGTTATGATTATAACGGTTGTTGACAGCCTCCACGTCACGCCGGAACTCGTCAAACTGTTTAATTTCGCCTTTGTCGGTAGTCAGTGACAACCCCACTTCGCGCAGTGAGTGGTAAGCCTTGAATCCGGAGAAAATAAAAGCGTTGTTTTCGAGGGCATGGCGCACGGTTTCCGGAACCTCAAAAGAGATCCCGGAGTCAATGGCCGTTTTAATCCGGGCTAATGTTTCACCGATAAGGCGGCGAGCTTCGGGAGTGTTTAACTGCGCAGCGTCAAAGCCCCCGGCATTATAAACCATGTCGGCAGCGTCAAAAAAGGCCGTGTCGTCAAAATTGGGCTTGTCTGTCGCGTCCGCGAGTTCCAGCAAGTCATTTTCATACAAAGAACCCAAAGCGGCGTTAAACGCAAGATATGAGCGCCGCAGCCCGGCCAAGTCAACCGGCCGGGTGCGGCTCAGTCGAAAAAACGGTCTGGCTGAGTCTTTGCTTCGCGTGGTGCTTCAATGGCTACGCCGTATTTTTCAGTAAAGTAGTCAGCCGGAATTTTATAATACTCCAGGAGCAAGCGTTCAATTTCGCGCTGTTCGGCTGGTGTGTAGGAGGTCGCATTGTTCCATTGGAATTTCAGACCTTTGACCGGGAACCCGTGCAGAGCCATAAGGGGAAGCAAACGACCGTTGACTATGTGGGCGCACATTGTCGCATCGCTTTCGGTGGTACGCTCAAAAATTTCAAGGTGCACCTCAGACTGTGACAGTGACGAACCTGAATCAATGGTCATAGTCTGATTTAACACGACCTTTGACAGTTCGGAGTTACAGCGGTCCACACGCTTGTCATAGACATTGTAAGCGTCACCGCGGCTACTTTCCTTAATTTCAATTTCGGTGCCGTCGCTGGTCACGATATATTGAGCCGCCCCCATTTTGTCAAGAGCCGCCTCGAGCTTGGCACGTTCCGCGTCGTCAAGAGTGTTGGCCCTGGCGATGCGCAGAGGCATACCGAAAATTTCACCGAACACATCCCAATAGGCAAGCATATTTTTTTTGCTGATGCACGAGGGTGCACACTTAAGAAGCAGACCGAGATCACGCGACTTGCCTACTTCCACACACCAGTTGGCAATGTCACCCTCGCGGTAAGGTATGCCGGTGTGCCAGTCACCGCCCGAGTCACGCACAAGGACCCCGTATTCCGGTACAACATGCTTGCGCGGCACAAGCTCCACGTCAGTAAATCGCATTGTGCTACCGTCGCGGATAATATCGCCTAATTGTATGAGTGTCGGCCCCCAGTAGATTGAATCAAGCGTAAGGCTGAGGAAATCGGCGAACCATTCACTTTGCAACAGTTCAGTGCCGGCGGTGTTTTCCTTACCGTCAGCACCCACGAGCCGGAAATCTTTTTGCAGCACCTTGCCTTTGCGCTGAGCTATACATCCGGACAAATGGGCGTCCAGAACGCAATCGGCGTAAATGTCATAAAGACGGCAACGGTTGGGGTTTTCGTAGTCAATGGCCAACTGGTGTGCAGCGCGCCAGTCGGCAACGTCTTTTTTTGTAAGGGAGTCAGTCTGTTGCTGCAACTGAGCCATAAGGCGCACGCCCTGTTTGGAACTGACTGCACGGGCAAATGTCGCCAGTTCCGAGCGTGTGGGTCGGCTGAAATAGTCGCGTATGCTTGTTATGATATTCGGCATGATGATGAAAAGTTAAGTTAAACGGATATTGCCGGCAGCGTCCAGACGGAGCGCACCGGACGAAGTTACACGCAGCGCCGGAGCGACAACCTGCACCGCCACAGTCTTAAAAAAGCGGGTGCCAAGCGTGGGAATGACATGCACACGGGTGACACCGGGGCGGAATGGTAGGACGCGGCCGTCAGGTTCTACCCCGGCAGCACCGCCGAAAGCCTGATAAATGACATTCTGGAGCGCACCGGCAGGAAGTACCCGGGCAGTTATAAATTGCGGTACAGGGTTGCCGAGTGTGACAGATCCGGGCGTGATGACGCGCAGACCGTCGGGAATTGGAGCCGCTACCTGTTCGGCACGGTCGGCCACAGCTTCAAGGCGCTGGCGGCTCTGTTCGGTAAGCTCACGCTCTGATTGGGTGGCTACAGCGGCCGCCTGGGCATTGTCAGCGGCATTGTCGGCCTTGGCGGTCGCGGCTGTGGCGTCTTTTGTCGCGTCAGTACAATCCTTAACCGCTTTGTCTGATGTTTCAGCAAGGGTTTCAGCCTGGCGGCGTACTTCCCCGGCGGCAGTATTGGCGTTGTTGGCAGCACTGTTGCCGGCTTGTGCGGCCGTATTGGCAGCGTTGGTCGCTGTGTTCGCGTTGTCGGTCGCAGTTCGGCAGTCAGTTAGTACCTGGTTTCCTATGGTGGCAAGATCCTGCCCTTGCTTGAGTAATTTTTGGGTGGCAACCTTGGCCGCTTCGGTCGCTGTGTCGGCGCGTTGTGCAGCGTTCAAAGCCGGACGCTGTAGAACTTCGATCATGGCGGGTGTGAAATCTTCCCAAGTGAACGGATAGCCGCGCGTATATGAAGCCACAAGGTCGGACTCCAGCACCCCGGTGGAGTCAGAGGCATATTGCCACAGTTCTATTGATAGTTTGTCCGGGTAATAGACATTCTGCACACCGTCCGGCATGAAGTCGTTGGCCAGCTTCAGGTGCAATTCATGTTTCAGAGGACCCTCGCAAAAATTATGATCCTTGAACACAACAAGAATGGCGTCACCGTCAGGGGTGCAGTTGTGATACTCCCCGTTTTGGCGTGATGCTACAAACTCGCGCCCGGGTTTGACCCAGTAGCGAATTTCAAAATCAATGTCCGGAAGCTGCACAAATTCGCCCAGCTCATTGCGGAACCTTTCGCGCAGGATAAAGTCACTTTTGTAGTTTATGTGTCGTGTAGTGTGTGCCATTATGTCAATCTTAAATTGCCTTTGCTGTCGAAGCGGAGCGCGCCGGACGCGGTAAGGCGCAGACGCGGGGACACCACCTCAATGCAGAGAGTTTGATAAATAGCCGTGTCAGAAGTAGCCACAGCGTTAACACTTGATTTGCCGGGTGTAATTGGCAGGACATAACCGTCCGGTGTCACTTCCACAGCCTGGCGGTCGCAGATGAACAGGACAGAGCCGAGGCCGAAACTTGGAAACAGCCGGGCGTCAATCTTCTGCGGTACATGATTGGTGGCAGTGATGACACGCGGAGCGGATTTAATGTCGATGCGCAGAGGTGCGGCAAGGTTCTGGCCGGATAGTTTGGCAACGAGTGACTCCACCAGTGCGCGTGTCGCCTCAGACCGCTGGCACTCTGTGCGTGCCTGTTCAGCGGCTTTGTCAACTCCGGCAAGACGGTTGTCAATATCCTGTTGAAGCTCCGGCACATTGACCGAGAGGAACAAGCGCACGGCCTTGTTGATGTCGCCACACGCTTCAATCAGGCCGCAAAACAGTTCGCCGACCTGACGCGCCGACACAGTTTTGGCGGCCACGGCGTCGCGTATTGTCTGAGCCTGTTGCAGCAGCCCGGCCGTGTCAAGCTGTTGCAGATCGTTTTTGGTAAGTGGTTCCATTGAATGGGATTATAAAAGTTAAGAGAACACCTCGTCGAAAGGGTCTTGAAAAATTCGTGTGAGTTGCTGGGTGCTTTCCACCAAGACAGGACGCCCGGCATTAAGGTCGTCAAGAACCTGGTCGATTTTTTCAACTACAAGGACGTCGGCACGGTCAGGAACAAGCGGGCGGGAAACAATCTGCCGCGGGGTGCCAGTCTGATAGAGCAGCTCCAGATATTCGGCACGGACCATATCGGTTGCCGGAGAGATGCGCTCTAATTCGTATGCGTCGCGCACCGGCTGGCTGATGATGTCGGCGGCTTCATATTCGAGTTGCTGACCGTCTGAAAGCGTGGCGGTCACAGAAAGCCCATTGCGGACAGCAAGGGCAAAGACACCGGAAGCAGAGCCGAGAGCAAGCAGGGCAATGTCAAAAAGTGTCTGTCGGTCGTTTACTGTTATCTGCATTGGTTCATGTGATATTTACCACGCCGTCGGCTGACAACGTGAGGTTAATAACGTCAAGCCCACAGGCGCGCAGCATTTTTTTAGCGTTGCCGGGCCAGAACGGATCAGGACAGCCGGCGCGCATTAAAAGAGCCTCAGCCCCCAAAAGAGGCTGTTCCTTGAACTCACCGCGGCAGGCTGTCAACACCACCTCGGCAATAAAATTCTCAGCCGGAGCGACAACCGCGCCGCCCGGTTCCACCAACAGGTCGCCGGTGTTTATGTCTGTTTGCAGTCCGTTCATTGTTTTACTTTTTTATTTTCGTAATCTGTGCGGTTGAAAGCCGTGGCCGGAGATAGCGGGGCGGATGTCGGTCCGTGGGTTCCGGTGTGGGTGTGAGCGTTGAATGTGTTAATAAATTCATTTATCTTGTCGGTCAATTCCTGTATTTTTACCAGTCCGCCAAGGTTGCCACCGTTAAAAGTCACTGTACTTTTATCAATGTGCGCGGAGATGTCGCCTACATTGATGCGTACACCGTCGGCGTCCATGACGGCGGAAGTGTCACCAATCACAATTTCAACCGCCTCAATTTTTTCAGTGATGATCACCACCCCGGAGGTAGTGTCACGCCCAGGAGCCACGACCACATAACTGCCAACTTCCGGGAATATGCAAAGCCCATAATTGCATTGCTGATTAGCCTGTAGATTGACACCGAGCAGCGGCGCGTCCTCATTGATAGGCGAGCAATCAACTGTACGGGTGTTCTTATCCACACTGTTCACAGTACAGACAATAACAGGGGTGCTCTGGTCGCCCACAATCTGTTTAATTATTTCTCTAACGTCAGCCATATTGTAAAATCAGTTAAGGCGCAGCCCGAGGGTTATTTCCTGGCGAAAGCCTGAATCACCATATTTGATCACATTTTTTTTGACCTGGTAAACTCCCATTTTGTTGCCGTCAATTATTATGCCGATAGCGTCAAGACAATCGACCAGACAAGCGCCGAAAGTGGTAAAAGAGCCTGTGAGGCCGTCACGTTTAAGCCGTTTGACTTCCTGTTCGGCCCATGCCTTTAACTCGCTTTCAGTTTTGTTGTAGGTGTGGAGTGTTCGGCGTTCACCGTCAGCGTCACCGACTTCAATCTTGATTTTTTTATTATCCGGCATAAGTGAAACAGCCTTAACACACAAGCGCATATTTTCAGCTTTCTGTTGTTGCAGGGATTGGTCGGAAATGATATTAAGCCCGGAGCGGAACACTTGTGCCGGTGCGCTGTCACGCTCAAAGAGCACACCACAGTATAGAACCGGTTCCCCGTCCTCATACCGGAAAAAAGAGCGGACACCCTGTTCAGACAGCTTGCCGAGCAGAGCGGCCACAGTGTCGGCGGTGATACGGTAGGCACCGAGTGACTGTGCGCCCATGATGTTGAGCCGGTAAGTTATGCCCTGATCCTTGAGCAGTGTTTCGAGATTAACGGAGCGGTAAGCCTTTTTGACCGCCGGCATTTGTTTTAGCTTGAACATATCGTCCTCGCAAGTTATGACAACAGGCGTTTTGAAGCCCACGTCCCGAACATAGCCGACAAAAGCCAGTTGTAAATTGCCGTCATAGCCTAAAGATATGCGCACAGAGTCACCACGCCGCACAGGAATTTCAGCGGCACCATCCCACTTGATTTTTTTAGGCAGCGTAATTTTTGCCTCAGTGGTCAGCTTTTCAGTGTCGCGTGTAATCTCAACGGCAGTAACGAAGTCAAGCTCCCATACGCGGTCGCCTTTAATCTCTATTTTAGCACATAACTTAAACATGGGTTAAACGGTGTTTAATGGGCGTTAAATGGGTTTACCAATCGTAACGGTTCGGCTTCATGGAGCCGCAACGTACCGGGTTGTTGGTGTCGGTGTCACCGTCTGGTGAAGTGTACAGAGGAAGATCCGGCGACGCCTTGCCGGCCTGAATGTCGCGCAGCCATTTCACTGAGTCATTATAAAGACACTCGCGCCGCTCGTGACCCATGTTCTGGGGCAAGCGGTGAATCATAAGCCACAGTGAAATATTTACAGCGCATTGCACCAGCATTGAATTACGGCAGCAGCCCGAAGCGGAGAATGCGCGGTCAAGGTCATAACGGTGGCGCAGATAAGACGCTATTTGCTCCAGTGCGGCAGCTTCGGCAACTTCGCGAGTTTCCGAATTGTTGGTTATCACCTCAAACTCGTATTCGTCGCACACACCGCGGTAGTCGTCAACAGTCAGGAACATGGCCGGGAATTGTTACGGGGTGAAGCCTCAAAAATTGCAATTTCGCGGGCTTTCTCAGCGGTCAGACCCGGGAGGCGTTTTTGTCGGATCAATTTTTTTACGCCTTGCATAGACACGCAGACCGGGCGCCCGTGATGCAGTAGCACCAGGAATTTTTTGCGGTGCAGGTCAGCCGAGCGCTGCGCCTGTTTAATAGCCTTGTTTTTGCGCCAGTCGAATAAGAGGGCGCGGAAATATTCAATTATTACCATGATACATTTTTAGCGTTAGGTCGCAAGCCTATTGAAGTGTTAGTAACAATATTTCGTTGGCGCGTGTCGCGCTGTAAAATCCAAATAGCCCCCTCGTCAGCGTCCGGGGCGTCGTCGTGTCCGCGCATACCCTTTTCAAAGGCAAGAGTCTGATCAATGCCGGCGAGCATGTCCGGGTCGTCCTTTTGTGTTTCATCGTATGTGACAAATCCACGTTCCCACAGAGGTGACACAGCCTCCACACGCTGGAACTTATCAGGCTTTTTGCGTTTGTCGCCTGTAATGGGTAGCTGGTAGCCGCGAAGTTCACCCTCACGGCGGAACTCGTCAAGGATTGTGTCCTGCATGAAATTGGCTTCCATATACCAGTGGGCGGCGATGCCTTGTTCGCGCGTCCACTCGTAGAGGTCATAACACCAGCGGACCATTTCGGCAACAGAACACTGACGGACAAAAGCGCGGAGATGCCAAAGCTGCGTGTCGGCCTTGCCCCATAACTTGGCGGCCTTAAAGTCGTTTTTGGTCGAGGCTTTGAAACTGGGGTCAATGTACAGGACAAATTCGGAGAACTTGGACCATGCCGGGCGCTTACCCCAGCGGATCCAGTCATTACGGAATACTGCGCCCTCAATAATTGGGTTATTCATGTATTCCTTTTGGAAAGCCCTGTAACCGCTCACAGCTTCAATGTCGCGGACTTCCTGAGGCGTCCACTTCGCACCCCATGAGATATTGCCGTCACGGTCGTAGATATTGACCCGTGTAACCTGCACAGCCTTAATGTCGCACCACTTTGCCAATACTGAATTTTTGGCAATCAAGTTGCCGACCATGATAAAGCGGCCGCGTCCACCGTCGAGGGTCCCGAACAGAGCCGAGCGCACCCAGTCAAACAATTTGGAAACACGGGCGGGGCTTTCCACCAGTTCGTCGTCGTCAAGGTCGTCAATGATGATATAATCCGGACGATGCGAGCGGTAGCGCAAGCCACGGGGTGACTGACCGCGGCCACGGGCAAAAAACGCCACTTCGGTAGCTGTGACAAACTCGCCGTCCTGCCAGTTACCGGCGTTGTACTGTTCGCCAAAATCTGCAATATAACGTTGGTTGAACTGTAATTCAGCCTGAATGTCGCCTAACAGTGTTTTTGCGTTGTCCTCAGACTTGCCGACCACAACCATAACATTAATTTCGCGGTGCTCCTGGCACATTAGCCACATGGGGACAAACACGTCCATGTTGGTTGATTTGGCAGCCCCACGGTGCCACATGAAAGCCCCTTTGAAATTGCGGTTATTCTTGATTTTGTTGGCCGCGTCTATATGGAACGCAGCGCACGGTGTTGCCTTGCCGGTTTCCGGGTTAACGGTCCAGTGGGGGAAATAGTAGTCTACAAAAGCAGCGTAATCGGTACGCAGGCGCGCAATGCGTTTGAGGCGCTGGGCCGGTGTTTCGCTGATGTTTACAGCGGTAGCGGCCTGCACCGTTTCACAATGTTGCTTCCATTCCTCAATCGCTTTTTTTAATTCCGCTTTTGTCATGTGTTAGAAACTTTCCTTTAACTTCTCAGAGATGAAAAGGTCGTGATAATGGTTTATGGTTTTGAGCAGTTCCGGGGTGACATTAGGGTCGAAGCTCATGCGGTATTGCAGCCACTTGCTAAAAGCCATAAAGACCTCAATAACGTCAACAACGGAAGTTTTTTTGTCGAGCCGTTCAACAGTGGCGGCGAATTTTACGAGCTTGTCAGCACTGGCGGCGGTTTTCTCCGGTGACGGATCATTGGCTAAATCTTCCAACAACACATTAATGCTGGTAAGGATTTTATTAACCAGTTCCGGGCGCGTGATATTGGCGGCAGCCCGTGACTGTTCCCAGCCGTTTTCGATAACCCATTTGCTTATTGTCTGAGCCGATACGCCGACCTTTTCCGCAATAACTTTCTGGGGTTCGCCCTGCATATACAGGAGGCGCGCGTGCTCACGCTTTTGCTCCAGTTCTTTTTTAGTTGCCATTCATACTAATTAAAATGCTTATAGGGTTAGGCGCTACCACTATTGGCGCGCCTTTGACGGTGCAAAATTGGGCTAAAATGATGGTCGGCGAAAAAAGTTTGTAAAAGATTTACACTCTTTTTTGGTGGGTTGTGAACAATGCTCAATTTTGCGGTGCTGAACGACTTACAGCCATACATTGCGGGGTAGAGCAGTTGGCAGCTCGCCGGGTTCATTCCCCGGAGGTCGCGGGTTCGAGTCCCGCCCCCGCCACAACCATAGTTAGGTAATCAAGATTGTTTTTAGGAACCGCCCCGGGTAGGGCACCACCCAACCTCCAACCACCATCGCCGCCCTGACCCGGGGCACTTTTTACAGACGCAATGAAAGAAGTAATAATCTCAACAGAGGCAGTGAACAGCTACGGCACGCGCGTGCTGACTTCGGGCATAGACCTGAGTCAGTTTGAGCGCAACCCTGTTTTGCTGTGGATGCACCGCCGGGCATTCTCCGGTGATGCAATGCCGATCGGCCGGGTTGAGAACATAAGAGTCGAGGACGGCAAGCTGATAGGCACACCGGTATTTGACCAGAACGACCCCAAGGCCGCCCAGATTGAAAGCAAATGGGAAAACGGATATTTGCGCATGGCTTCGGCCGGGCTTGAAATGGTAGAGGTTGACCCCAATCCGGAGCTTGCATTGCCCGGACAGACGCGCGCCACAGTAACGCGCAGCAAGTTAATAGAGGTCAGCATTGTTGACATTGGCGGCAATGACGAGGCTTTGCAATTGTGCGGAACAGACGGCAAACTGTTGACACTTGCCGCCGGAGAAGATGCCCCATTGCTTCCGTTGCTTAATCTGAATAAAGAACCCAACCCCACACCGGAGAACAAACCCGGCGAGGGTGAGGAAAACAATAACCACAAAAATCAAATAAAAAAGATGACAAAAGAACAGTTACAACTCCTTGGCTTGCCTGAGGGGGCGAGTGATGAGCAGATAAGTGCCGCGCTCCAACTGATGAAAACCAAGGCCGACAGTGCCGAGAGCTTGCAGCTTGCAGCCGTGACCCAGTGCGTGGATCAGGCGATAACCGACAAAAAGATATTGGCCGACCAACGCGACCACTATCTTAAGTTAGGCAAAGCCGTAGGGGTGACGATGCTTGCCGACACATTCAAAAGCATGGTACCCCAGCAGAAACCGACCGAAACCCTGAACCTGTCGCACACCAGTGCCCCCGGAGCCGGTGCAGCCCCCAAGGCCTACACCAAGCTCAGCGAAGTGCCCCAGTCTGAAATGCTGACACTACGCAAAGAACAGCCGGCAGAATACATGCGCCTGTATAAAGAAGAGTACGGCGTGGACTGCCCCCCTCTGAGCGAATAACCGGTAACAATAATTATAAACCATAAAAAGACAATGAAACCAAAAAGTAAATTTATCACACGATTGCTCGGCCTTGTGAGCTGTATGGTTATGGCCGTAGCGTTCAATTCAGCAGCCGGGGCGGCTTGTGCTATGGCAATCGGCTACGCCCCCGGAGCCGGTGCAATCGCCGGCAATGTTCTGGCCTTTGCAGTAGGTCAGGCAGCGCCCACCGGAGCACTCCGCGCCGGAGTTTTCACTGAGATATGGACCGGCGAGCAAATTAAGCAATTCCGTACAGCTCTGGAGTCATGGGGCTGGCTCGCACGTATTCGCAGTTATAACGAGTATGTGAAAAATGATGTTATCCACTTTGTTGAAATCGGCGGAGATCCCAAAGTGCTGATCAATAACACAACTTACCCGATGAATATTGTGGCACTGGAAGATGCCGACAAACCTATCTCATTGGACAAATTCAGTACCGAGGCCACACCGGTTACAGCGGATGAACTTCATGCAAGCAGTTACGACAAAATGAAGAGCGTACAGGAGCGCCACAGGGAAGTGCTCGTTGAAGCATTTGGAGCACGCGGCATTCATGCTATTGCCCCCAATGAAAATGCAGCCGGTATTCCTGTACTTCGCACCACCGGGGCCACATACGGTGGTCGAAAGAGAATGACACCTGAGGACCTTGTCGCACTTAAAGCAGCTTTCGATAATATGAAAGTGCCTAAAAAAGACCGTATTTTAGTTCTTTGCAGCACCCACGTCAACGATCTACTGGTAACGGAACAGAAGTTCAAGGAACATTACAATATAAATCAGACCGAGGGTAAAATTTGCCGCCTGTTTGGGTTCGATATATACGAATATGACGGTACGCCATATTTCAACATGACAACCGGTAAAAAACTTGCATGGGGTGCGGTTAATGCAGCCACAGACTCGCAGAGCTCAGTTGCATTTTACGCAGGTCGTATGATGAAAGCGCAAGGCTCTACAACATTCTATCACAGTAAGGCAGAAAATGATCCATTGTACCACCGCAATTTGGTAAACTTTGACCAGTACGGTATTTGCCTGCCCTTAAGTGAAAAGAACTGCCGTGCCGCAATTTTCAGCGACAAAGCAGCCTAAACAGTAAAGCCGAATGACGACACTACAGAGAGGCAGCCGAGGCGCGGACGTGAAAACCTTGCAGGGTAAATTAAATCTTGCACAGGACGGAATATTCGGGCCGATAACCGAGGAAGCCGTCCGCGACTTCCAGAAGCGCAAAGGACTGACCGTTGACGGAGTAGTGGGCGCCAAGACATGGACGGCGTTAGGCGTGACAACAGCGCAGAACCGCCGCACCATTACCGACATAATCCTGCACTGCACCGCCACGCCAGAGGGCAAAGCGGTGACAGTGGCAGTGATTAAAGCCGGACACCTGGCGCGAGGCTTCAAGGATATAGGCTACCACTACATAATTGACCTTGACGGCACAATCCACAAAGGGCGTGACGAGTCAATTATAGGGGCGCATTGTTCAGGGTTTAACGCACACAGTATAGGCATTTCCTACATTGGCGGCGTAAAAACGGACGGCAAGACCCCAAAGGACACACGCACGGCCGCGCAAAAAACAGCAATGGCGCGACTTGTCAAGGAGTTGCTCGGGAAATATCCCGGCGCAAAAGTCAAGGGTCACCGCGACTATTCGCCTGACCTTAACGGTAACGGCACAGTGGAGCCGTCGGAATGGATCAAGGCTTGCCCTTGCTTCGAGGTAAAAGACTGGTTGCCCACAGTGGGCATTAAACAATAAAGCATGAATGAGCGGCGAATTATTAACTATCATAGTATCGGCGCTTGTGGCGGCGATAGCTACCCCAATAGGGGCATGGGTAGGCCGTAAGCTGGAACGTGCGAAATACAGGATTGAGCTTGACAAACTGCGGGCAGAGATGAAAGACAAACTCGCCGAAGTCAAGAGCCATGAACTGGACAACGTGCGCAAGGCTGCGGACATACTTATGGAGTCAATAGTTCCACCGCTTCAAGCAGAAATAAACAATTTAAGGAATGATGTCGCAAGGCTCAACAACGCGCTGGAGCGCATTTGGAATTGCCGGTATATTCAGCATTGCCCTGTTAAATTCGAGCTGTTGCTCGCACCGAAAAGCGGTGAACGAGAGCCGGACGGAAACGACGGAACAGGTGAACACCACAGCCCGCGAGGAAGTCCGGAGCGAGAAGCAGAACGAGGTGAGCCAGACGACGGAAACGGAGCACAGGGGGGTGACGACCACGGAGATCAAAATCTTTGACACCACCCGGGAACCTGACCCGGAAACCGGAGAATTGCCGGTCAAGGCGTGGGTCAAACAGACACACGGCGATGAAAGTACGAGCCGGGAAAAAGTGGACGCGACCACAAGCGACGTGACCGACAACAAAAGCCAAATGGCGCAGACCTACGAGGGCGGAACGCTGGACGAAGTGACAGTGACCGCCGAACTGACACCGAGCCTGTGGGAGCGCATGAAACAGGGCGCAGCATGGGCCACGGCAATAATGATCCTGGCGGCAGCCGGGTGGATAATTTATAAAATCAAAAAACGCAAAACGACATGAGCGACGAAATAAAAGACAAGAGCGCAGCCGAAACCGTAGCCGAGAACCTGGCTGCAACAGCTCAGGTGATCACCGATACTTCCCCCACAGCGGAGGAAGCGGGCGCAGCCGTTGAAGCCGTGGCCACAGCCGGAACCGCTAAAAAGGGAAAGACCAAGGCCGCCGCTAAAGAGAAGCAGGCTAAAGCCGAAGCCACCGGCGCGCTGCGTGGTGTAGGGCTTGCCGCGTGCAAGCGTCACGGGCTGGCGTGTGTATGGGTGACAGATGACGGGCAGTGTTTCGCCCAAGAGAATGACGCCCGGGCACATGGTAAGAACTTGACAAATCCGGAACCCTTAAAAGTAGAGGCGTAATGGGTACAAGTCTGACTATAGAGAGAACCAACGGCAATGTGCCCAAGAGCCTTGCCGGTGAGGACCATGTAACCGGCTTTGTCGCCTACCTGGCGTCGACCGAAGTTCCCGAGAGTTTCAAGACAGAGCGGGTGCGGCCGTTAAGCACCATTGACGCAGCCGAGGCCGTAGGTATTACAGCCGATGCCGAGAGCTGGGGCGTGAGGGTGCTGCACTATCATCTGAGCGAACTGTTCAGAATTAATCCGGCGGTAAGCCTGTATGTGGGAATCTTTGACAAACCGCAGACGGCAGCCTACACCTACGCCGAGTTAAAGACCGTTCAGAACTATGCCGGCGGTCGCATCCGTCAGATCGGAGTGTGGGCCGGTGACCGCACAGTGAGCGGCGATGAAATTACAATACTTAAAGGCGTGGCCGATGCCCTGGCAAACGAGGAGTCCGAACTGTCTGTCGTATTCGCCCCAAAAGTGGCAACAGTAAAACAGATCGCCACGAACCTTGCAGGCGCGAACCAAAGCCGCGTTAGTGTGGTGATAGGCCAGGCAGGCAGTGGCACCGGCGCTGAGCTGTACAAGGACAAACAGAATGCGGCCAAGGCGAGTGTCAGCGGCCTGGGTGTGGTTATGGGCTTAATCAGCCTTGCCAAAGTGCACCAGTGCATAGCATGGGTTAAAAACTTTCCGACCGGTGTAAGCCTGCCCGCATTCGGTGACGGCACGCTGGTGCGCGACGTTGACAAGGCATTGATCGAGCAGCTTGACAGCACCGGGCGTTATCTGTTCTTTGTGACTCACACAGGACTGACCGGGAGTTACATGAACGACAGCCACACCATGGACGACCCCACAAGCGATTATTGCAGCATTGAATCAGTAAGGACAATGGACAAAGCCGTGCGCGGTGTGCGCACCTATCTGAAGCCGGAGTTAGCTGGCAATGTCTATATAGATGCCAACACCGGCAAACTTGCCAGCTACACGGTGGCGCACCTTGAAACGGTAGCCAACAAGGCCCTCGAGGATATGGAGCGCGCCGGAGAACTGAGCGGGTACAAGGTGGAAATTGACGCCGACCAGGACGTTCTGAGCACCGGCACCATTGAGATAGTGATCAAAAATGTTGCGGTAGGTGTGATGCGGCATATCAAAGTTAAAATCGGATTTGCAAAATCCGTGTAAGCTAATCCAAAACAAGTAAAGCAATGGCAAGTGTAATCAACAACGGCATACCCTTGGTAAACGGTATGCTGTACGCCTGGGCTGACGTCGTTATCCTGATCGGCGGTGTACCTGTGACCGGTATAACCGGCGTAGAGTACGGTGACAGCCAAGACGTGGTAAACCTGTACGGGGCCGGACGCCACCCGGTGGGTCGCGCCAAGGGGCGCATAACACCGAGCGGAAAGCTGATAATATACCAGGAAGAAGCCGAGGCATTGCAGAAGCAATCACCCACCGGGCGACTTCAAGACCTGCCCCCGTTTGATGTGATCGTGCAGTATCTCCCCGACTCCGGTATAATCCACACCGACAAAATACGCAACTGTAGTTTTTCGGAAAATACCCGCAAGTGGGCTGAGGGTGACACCGGTAAACCGGTGGAGCTCCCATTGATACCCTCACATATCGACTGGGGAAAATAAGCGTGAAACATGGCCGCCAGACTTCTGAACCTGACGGCCAGACACGCTCCCGGTTAAACACTGATTAAACAAACATTAAACACCATTAAACGACATGGAAAATAAAACAGTAAACAACGAACAGACTGCAAAGACATTCGACGGCGGTATTACCGATGAACAGGTGGAAGCATGGAAAAAGAAATACCGCAAAGTGCACCGCATTGACGTGGTGGACGGTGACGAAACGCATATCGGCTATTTCAAGCGCCCGGACTTTGCCACTGTCAAGGCGACAACCAAGCTCGTGAAAAGCGACGAGGTGGAGAGCGGCAAAGTAATGTTTAAGAACTGTTTCCTCGGTGGCAGCGAATGGCTGGAGCAGGACACTGTGCTCTTCATGGCTGTGCAGATACAGCTCGGCAAAGTGCTTAACGGCTGCATGAGTTCAATAAAAAACTTGTAGAGGCGCACACCCTTGCGGACGCAGACGGAGAAGATGATCCGGACGGGTTCGCCAAGGGGTGCGCCCTGATACGGGCAAATCTGCATGTTGATGTTGACAAAATAGAGAGCGAGGAAGACTGGGCGCAACTCTACTGCGAGGCCCTGTGGCTGGAGCGGTGGCGTAACAAAAACAAAGCCGAGCTTATAGCGCGGCTGTTCGGTGACGGAAAGAGTTAGAGCCAAGGAAGCCGGCCACATTTGCCCGGCTGTGTAATCAATCGCCAGATCACACGCAGGAACCACACTATATAACAGAATAGTGCGAAGTAGCCCAATATTTTCAGCATGGTGCCTAATACAGTGTAGATCATATCTGGGAGTGTTACTGGTTGAAGTCCTACAAATATAACGAATAAAAACCGAATGGCAAGCGTTTTTGACTATATTTTTAACATAGGCGGAAATTTCACGGCACAAATAAGCGGCATGAGTGCGGCAGCCGGGAACTTTTCGGCACAGGCAGAGGTCGCGGAGAGCCGCGGGCGCAGCCTTGCGGCGTCGTTGGCGACGTTTTCCTACATTAAGGATGTAGCGCAGAACCTTGCCGACGGCATGACACAGTTGAGCAGTGCGGGTGTCAAACTTGACAGCCAGATGCACGACCTCAGCGCTGTGGCGGGCGTGACCGGTGACGGACTGAAACAGATTGAAACGTTCGCGCGGTCAAGTGCCAAGGCATTCGGCACTGATGCAAGCGTGGCGGTAGAGGGTTACAAGCTGTTGCTCTCACAGCTCACGCCGGAACTGGGTAAATATCCGGAAGCACTCAGCGCAATGGGCGACTGCATACAGACGACCAGCAAACTGATGGGCGGTGACGGAGTAGCCGCCGCGCAGGTGCTCACCACGGCAATGAACCAGTACGGTGTAAGCCTTGAGGACCCGATGCGAGCAAGTGAGGAAATGGCGCGCATGATGAACGTAATGGCGGCGGCCGGACAGGCAGGATCCGCAGAATTACCGGCAATCAGCGCGGCATTGCAGCAATGCGGAATGGCGGCCAAGGCGGCAAATGTCAGCTTTGAGGAAACCAACGCCGCAATCCAGGTACTTGACAAAGCCGGCAAAAAAGCGAGTGAGGGCGGTGTTGCACTGCGCAACGTATTGGGCCAGCTCAGTAAAGGCCGTTTTGTCGAGAAACAGGCACGCGAGGAACTGGAAAAGGCAGGCATTGATGTAGTGGCATTGGGTGACAATTCCAAGAGCCTTAAAGAGCGTTTGGAGATGCTTAAACCGATGCTCAATGACTCAGCGCTGTTGTCTAAATTTTTCGGTGTGGAAAACGCCAACGCCGCCCGTGCGCTTATCCAAGGCACAGACTCATTGCAAGGCTTTACCGAAGCCGTGACCGGTACCAACAGCGCGGTGGACCAGGCGGCTATTGTAATGGATAGCTACGCCGAGCGTCAGGCACGAGTTAACCAGCATTTTGAAGATATTAAAATTTCAATATTCCAGGCAACAGGCGACCTGTCGTTATGGTGTGGTACTCTTACATCCGCATTGGTTCCATTGGCTCAACTGTCACCATTGCTGACGGCGGGTTGGCATGGCATGGTTGCTATCAAGAACCTTAATTGGGTCGGCATGTGGTCCGGGATTGTCGGTTGGGTTCGTTCCGCAGTTGTGAGCTTCGCGCTGATGAACGGCACACTAACGACAACCAACATGATATCGTTGGGCTTTATCGGCAATATCGGGCGCGCGACCATAGGGCTTGTAAGGCTTGCCACTGTCGGCATATTCAACGCCCTCAAAGGGCTGGGCGCATTAGTCCTGTCATTTGTCACAGGCGGCACAGCTTCGGCCACATTCTCCGGAATTGCTTCAACATCATTCAGTGTGTTCGCCACAACAGCGTCAGCCGCGTGCCGTGCTGTTTCAGTCGCGATCATGAGCATTCCAATTATAGGCTGGATAGCGGCAGCCATAGCCGCACTTGTAGCAATAGGTGTTTACTTCTGGAACACTTCGGCCAAGTTCCGCGCCGTACTCAAAGGCACATGGGCCGCGTTCAAGGCTTGTTTCTCCGGTATCGGTGAACTGGCTAAAACAACATTCGGAGCCATTGGCGACCTTATAAAAGCCGCGTTCAGTCTGGACGCCTCCGGCATATCCGCCGCTCTTGCAAAATTAAAAGCCGGTTACTCCGATTATGGCAAACAGGTTGGCCGGGCATTTAATGAAGCCTATGAAGCCGAGATGAGCGAGGCGGCCAAAAAAGAAGCAGCCGAAAAATCCAAGGACAAACCAAAGACAAACAACTCACTTTCGGCAGTTCCGGAAGTCACAGCCCCTGGAGTGAACCCGACGGGCAGCACACTAACCACTGCCAGCGGATCCGGAAGTGGCGGCAGTTCCGGAAGCGACGGCACAGGCAAGATTAAAAATATAACGATCAACATTGAAAAGTTGGTTGAGCGGTTCGAGATACACAGCGCGACCGTCGGCGAAAGTGCCGAGAAAATGAAAGCTATAGTAATTGAAACCCTTGCGGGTGCACTTAATGACGTACAACTGGCAACATCATGAAACTACCGATAAGCATAAACCTGACAGCGGCGAGCTGGGCGCAGCATGTAGCTAAACAGTTCGTGAGGTTCGGCCCCGGACGCACCGGCGAGGCGCCGAGCTGGGAGGGCCGCGGCGAGTCGATGACTGCCAGCGGTGCGGGTGTGCCGATAACCGACCGGGCCTACTGGGAAAGCCGTTTTGTGCTGTGCACCCTGAGGTTTCGGGCGCAGACCAAGGACGGGCCTTTGGAAGTGGAACTCGCGGACGCAGTGGCGGCAGTGAGCCGTGAAAGGCGGATTGTGAGCACTGCAATGACTGGGCGCGATGGCACGGTGAAAGAATATATAAACGAGGGTGACTGGGCTATAAACCTGACGGTAGGCATACAGGCTACCGAGGGCGGCCAGATAGCTGACGAGTACCCGAGCGAAGCACTGCGGGCGCTGCGCCGGGTTCTGGACGTTCAGGCAGCTATCGAGGTTCAGAGCGAGTTCCTGAGTATATTTGATATTACGCATGTGGTTGTCAGGAGTTATTCGGCAAGCCAGATGACCGAGGCAAACTATCAGACGGTGAGCATAAGCCTGGTGAGCGATGAACCTATAGAGCTGACAAGCAAAGAGTATTAAAAACGAGATAAATAACCATTAAACAGTCAATAAAATGGCATTTAACGAACAGGAAGAGGCCAAGGTAAAGGAATTACTTGAGGCCTACGAGAACGCAAAGCGTATCAATGATCTGGAGCCGGCAAACGGTGAACTGTCTGCGATGCGCATAGAAGTAATGGACAGTAGCGGTGAAACGCGAAGCATGGAGCTTGAGCGTGCTGTTGCCGAGGCTGGCAACCCGGTAGCCGGTCGCTGGTGGGATAAGACACTGGCGACGACAAAGGCAGGTGGCTGGCACGGCAGTCTGGACGCATTGCGTCAGTTGCCGGCAACGTTGGGGCTTGGCCGCTATCTGGTGACGGATGACAGGCAGATGCGCAAACTTGATCCGCTGGGTTCGCAGCGCTTCGAGGACGGCAGCCCGGCGGCACTTGACGGCTCAATGGGTCAATGTATGTGGTGCTGGAGCCGCGGCTGGTACTTCACCTTGTGGAGCGAGGGCAACCGTGAATATTGGGATATTACGTTGAAACCTATCCCGGGGAAAAAGAGCATATATATACCGGCAGGCGGTACAAGCTGGCTGGGTGCCGGAGTTATGGACCGCACCACCCAGATGCTTTGCTCGGTAATTAGTGATGACGAACGCTACCGCGGCGGTTCCGGTGTGAGCCGAGGCGATGCAAACGAGAACCACCCGGGACTCGACACTCCACAGGTTACAATGCTTGGAATGCCGGCAACTGCAATAAGTACGACAAACTTCGGTGCTTATGCGCGCAAACGCGGCGAGGGCTGGGAGGCCAACTGGTTTGTGGCACAGGCGGCTGTGCAAATTCTCTTAGCTGTGATCATGGGCGAACGCAATATGCAGGCAGCTTATAACCCGGAAAAGGACGCTGACGGACTTTATCAAGGTGGTTTCGGTGCCGGCGTGACAACTATGTCGGACGCAGACTGGAACAAGTATAACGGTTATTATCCGCTTGTGCCTACAAGCGTGGGCGTTGATATGGGCGACCGCACGGGGCTTGTGGAATATTCAATCCCGGCGAGCGCTAACGCCGAAGATCAGACAGTACCGGCAAGGACATTCCAGGTGCCGTGTTTCTTTGGCCTGATGCACGCAGGTTTTGGTAATCTGTGGCGTTGGGTGCGAGGCTTGATAATCAGCCTAAGGGAAAATGAAACGGCAGAGGTGTTTGTGGCGCGGAGTTTGTACGCAGGTTATGACCCTAATAGTACAGAAGGAATGATCAAAGTGGCAGAGATGCCGACGACGGCTGGTTATATCAAGCGCATAAGCATGGAAGGGCTGTGCTGCATACCTACCGAGGTGGGCGGCAGCTCAGTGACTTATTTTGCAGATTGGCTATACCGCAATCCTCCTGAAACGGTTGGTCTCCGCGTGCGTGCTGCTGGCGGTTCCGCGAACAATGGCACGAATGCAGGCCCGTTTGCCACGAATACGAACAACACGGCTACGACTGCGAATGCGAATTACTCGTCGCCCCTAAACATTACGCTCATAATATACTGCGATAGTGGGGCCGGACCGTGCCACTTGGCAAAAGATGACACAAACAAAGCGCACGGGTGCAGATTGATTGCGCCCGGTGGGCGCCGGTAGTGCGGGGCTTGCCCCGTGTCGAAGCGAGAGGCACCGAGGTGACAGCCCCGGGGTGCGACCACGGCGGAGCAAATGCAGACCAATGACCCAAAGACCCGAAACAGACCCAAGACCCAATGAAACGCTACGGCTATTTGTTCGAGCGAATATGCTCTATTGAAAACCTGAGGTCGGCGGCTTACAATGCCGCCCGGCACAAGACAAAGCGCAGAGAGGTGCGGGCGTTTTTCGCCAATCTGGAGGAAAACCTTGCAGAGATCCGGCGTGAGCTGCTGGCGCATGAATACCGGGTGTCTGAATACTCGGTATTTGAGAAGTACGAGGGTAAACGGCGCATAATCTATAAGCTGCCATTCAGGGACAGGGTTGTGCAATGGGCGCTGATGCTCGTGCTTGAACCGATATGGACGCCGACATTCACAAACGACCAGTACGCATGTATCAAGGGCCGCGGTGAGCACCTTATGGTGCGCCGAATACATGAGGCTTTGAAGCGCGATCCTGAGGGAACGCGGTATTGTCTGAAACTCGACATACGCAAGTTTTACCCCTCAATAATGCACCATATAGCCAAAATGGCGGTGCGCAGGAAAATCAAAGATCCCGGCGTGCTGTGGTTGCTTGACCTTATCATCGACAGTGCCGAGGGTGTGCCTATCGGTAATTACATTTCCCAGTTTATTGCAAATCTGACAATCTCCGAACTGTGTCACCTGCTTAAAGAGGTGTTGCGGTTAGTTTATGTATTTGACTATTCGGATGACATTTCCGTGTTTGGCCCTGATAAGCCGATATTACACGGTGCCATTGTGTTTATCAATGATTATCTGGAAACTCAGAGGGGGTTGCATATCAAAGGCAATTTCCAGATTTTCCCGGTAGATGCCAGAGGTGTGGATATGGGCGGTTATGTAATATTTCGTACCCATATACTTGCCAGAAAAAAGAATAAACAGGGATTGTGCCGAGAGGTGATAAAACTGCGTAAAGCGGGGGTGCCTGAACCTGAGATAATGCTCAAGACGGCAAGCCGCGTAGGGTTTATGAAACATTGCAACAGTAAACATTTACTAAAAACACTTGATATGAAAAAATTCAGTGATCTGGTGCCCAAGAGTGCGGGCAACCTGACAGGTACGAAGTACCACATCGACGAAATTCTGGACCGTGAAATCCACTTGAAAGGCTACAAGGTAGGACCGTCGCGGCATAACTCTGACCCATGTTTGACGCTTCAATATGATGTTGAAGAGCCGCTAATGGAAACAGGCCCGGACGGACAGCCGCGCCCTGTAATTGATGACGAGGGCAAGCCTGTGACCGGTTGGGTGGAGCACATAAGTTTCACCGGCAGCCAGGCGTTGATCCGTCAGCTTGACGGTGTGGAGATAACGGAACCGCTCAGGGCAAAAATCAAGAAACAACCAATACCCGGACCGGGCAAACGATGTTTTTATAAAATCGTTGACCCGGACGATTAAAAACATCAAAAAACAATGAATCAGACAGCAAGCTACAAAGAACGCAAGAAGTTTGAAATTTATGACAAAGACCACGCCCTGCTATATCTGAACGAGCAAGAAGTGGAAATCATCGACAAAGAAAGCGGCGAGGCCGTGCCCGGGTTCAGCTATACAGGCAACATGCCTGACGGTGGCACACTGGTAGAAGCATCGGGAGTGACCGAGGCGAACCGCCGCGACAAGTTTGTGGCCGGAGTAATCGGGCTGCATTATGACATGGACGCGCAGATCGCCGTGCTTGCCAACGGAGCGGACACACCGGAACATGCCGGGGAACTGGCGGATTTTATGGCGGTGCGCACCGAGGCCAAGGCCAAGGTCGATGAAATGCTGAACCGATAACCGCGCGGCACCATGGCACGGACTATCGAGGAAATCAAAAAGGACATGACGGCTGACTTCATAAAACAGCCGGCCGTTGTGTCCGCCTACGGGCTTGACGGCAAAAAGAGCTTTGCGGACTGTTTCAGCATGGCGAGCCTTGAAAGCGTGATTTTTTACGTTTTCGCTTCGGCAGTCTGGGCACTTGAAAAACTGTTTGATCTGCACCGGGCAGATGTAGAGTCACGCATTGAGCAACTGGAGCCGCACACGCTGCGCTGGTATGTGAACAAGACCAAGGCCTACATGCACGGCAAAAAGCTGGTGCCGGACTGTGACTACTACGACACAGCCGATATGAGCGCTGACCAGATAGCTGAGGCGCAAATTGTAAAATATGCCGTAGCTACCGAAAGCAACACGGTTGTATATATCAAAGTTGCCAGAGAACAGAACGGCAACCCGGCGGCACTGACAGACGCACAACTGGCGGGGTTAAACTCGTATATCGAGGAAATCAAGGATGCCGGAGTATCGGTACAGCTCCGCAATGAGCCGGCCGATGAAATGCGTATCAATCTGCTTATATACTATGATCCCACGTTGCTGACAATAAACAGCACAGGTGAGGGCGTGCTTGCGGATGGCAGCGAACCGGTGCGCGAGGCGGCCAAGCGTGTGATCGAGAACCTACCGTTTAACGGTGTATTCCGTAAAAGTGATTTATTGGCCGCTCTGCAAGCCCTGGAGTGTGTGGAAGTAGCCGACATTTCCAGTGTGCAGGTGAAGCCGAGAAACGCGACGCAATGGCAGACTGTGGCAGGTTTTGACCGCCCGTACAGCGGTTATTACAGCATAGACAGCCTGTCGGTGAATTATATCCCATATAAAGCCATAGAATGATGTTTGAAATAGATTTTAAGCGGCTCATTGCCCTGCTGCTTCCCACGATGCTACGGCGCCCGGTAATCTTCGGGCTGCTTCGTGCCGGAGTCAGCGCGGTGGAGCGTGTCTATGGTGAATTTACCAAGGCGCGCACCGGGCATGTGTTCAGGCTTACCCATAACGGTCAAGTCTGTTATTTGCGCGGTGTGCTCAATTACTATTTCGGTGGCGGGTTCAGCATAAGATCCATGAGGCAGGAGGGCGAGTGGCTCTATGCCGTCACCGAGGCCGGGGAACAAATCCCGGTGGCTGTGAGCGAAGCTGGCGAGGGTGTGCCGGTGCTCTACAGTGAACAGGCGCTGAATATGGCGCAAAATGATTTTGTGGTGTTTGTTCCGTCCGGAGCATGGGGCAGACTCGCGGAAATAGAGGCGATGGTGGACCGTTACAAGCTACCGACAAAACGAGCGCATTACATCAAAGTAAGCACACCGGTTATTGCCACAGCTTGGAGCGTGAAAGATAATGTAAAATATCTATCCCAAGACGCTATCGCGCGAGTAATGAAACAATGAACAAAGCAAGTTACACCAGTACGATAACCGCGACCGGCGGTGTCGGCAAATATCCCCTTTCAACCGAAACTCTTGATTTTATCCAGGAACAAATCGCCCTGCTTGAAGTTCTGGCCGGTATCGGTGGATCAAATTACATACTGCGTGCCCCGGACGGTACAAATGAGGGTGTGGCAGTGGTGTTGAATACAGACAAACGCCCGGAAGTTCTTACAATACAGGCGCGCCCGGTGTTCAGTGCGTCGGTCAAGTACCTCACTGTAACGACAACCCCACAGGATATAAAGGCGGACGCAGAAACCTACAAGGAAGCAAGAACCTTGCGTGCGGCCCAGTTCACTACAGCCAAGGGTGCCGAGAGCTACGACATAAACAGTTTTGCCAATGTTGAGAGCAAGACACTTGGAACGTTCCCGACCAATGCAGCGCTGGCCGCTCAAATCAAGAACATGCCCCAGACTGTCCTCACGTTCCTTAAGGACGTTTTGGCGGAGAAGCTGACAGCCAAGACAACCACAGGACTGACACAGCAACAACTTGACGGACTTAAAACAGCGTGCGTGTTGTCATGCACGGCGTCTGTGGCTCTGTTCAATGGCATTACCGATTACACCGTAGTAATCACCCAACAGGGGCGCACCATGGTACGACAGGAGTTGATCCAAGGGCAAAATCAGCGGTATGTGCGCACGTTCAACGGTGCGAGCTGGAGCGCATGGGCACAACAGACAGAAACAGCGATGCACTTGGATGTTAAGGTTGTCGGCACCCGGGTATATCTCCGGCACGGTGCTTTGCCGGCCGATTGTGACATTGTACTGCTGCGTAAGAAAAAGCGCAGCGCCTACCGTGCCACCGGTGGGGCAAATTCATACACTAAGAACCGTGGCAAGCGTAAGAAACGCCAGCCAAAGCGTCAGTACGTCCATTTCAAGGGTATAAAGCTGAGCAAAGGAGAACCGGGCAAATGGTATGTGCCTAAATGTGTGGCTGTAGCTGACTCAAAGACAGACGGCAACCTCATAGGCAAGGAAATGCCGACACTGTGCGCGTCACTGTTCTATGTCGGCAAGGGTGGATATTGCAGGCTCCAGGGCAACCGCAAACGGCTTGTGCTGAAATCTCAGGCCGCCGGCAAGGGGGTGCAGCATCGGGCATACGCCCCCATAGGTGTGCAGATAGCACGTCTTAAGGCTACCGGTGGCAAAGATAGCGGCGGCGAGATTGTGCGCATGAAATATCGCATAAGTCAGCGCAAAAACAAGGATAACGCCGGGCGGATAACTTACAGTTGGGTGCGGTCGTTTTCTGTTGAGTAAGGGCAATAAAAAAAGTGGGGTGATGAACTCCACTTTTAAGTCCCCGCGGTCGAAACACAATGTACGCACGTCAGGACAGAATAAATGAAACTGTCGGTCTGCTCAATATCGGTCGGTGGCAGCCCGCCACACGGAAAAGAACAGAAAAGCAAAGGGACCTAAATCTTGCGAAACACCCTAACGAAAAAATAGAACAGGGTGCGAAGTCTGCATTTGTCGAAAGTCCCCAGATTGCAGGGACTTGAACGTCGCCTCAGCTAACAAACACTTTTCAATAACGGGAAAGAAGTAAAACGGTGCATTTCGGGCTACAAACGGATTTTTACAGATGTTCTAACTGGTACTGCAAAGTTAACGCTAATTTTTGAAACAACCAATTAAAAACAAGACATTATGCTGAATGTGTAGGAACTACAAGTGTGCGCCGCTCCCATTTATGGGGCAAAAGCGCTATTTTATCCGGGACTTTACAGAAGTGCTCCGGCAGGTAGATGGTAATATTGACACGGTCGTTGACTTGTTCGGTGGCTCCGGGCTGTTGGCGCATACTGCAAAAAGAGTATTGCCGGGGTGCAGGGTCGTTTACAACGACTTTGACCGCTATGTTGACCGTCTGGCAGCGGTTGAAACCACCAACGAGATTTTAAGAGCGATTAAAGAGCGTTTAACCGGTGTTGAACCTAACCAGCGGCTCACTGATGAACAGCGCGCCGACGTGCTGGCGATTGTCAGTGACTATGACCTGCGCGGTTACGTTGACTTTATCACAGTGGGTCGCTCCGTGCTTTTCTCAGGCAAATGGGTGACGACCATGGCGGAACTGCGTAAACATACCATGTACAACCGTGTGAAACCTGGCGGCTATGACTGTACCGGGTATCTTGACGGGTTGGAAGTGGTTCACATGGACTACCGGGAATTATTCGAGCGTGAGCGTGGAAACAGCCGGGCGCTGTTTGTGTTGGATCCGCCATATCTTACGACTGAGTGCGGAGCTTATGAAAATTATTGGAAGCTGACCGACTATCTGGACGTGCTGCGCTTGTTGGACGGCACGAAGTGGGTTTATTTCACTTCTGACAAAAGCCAGATTGTGGAGCTGTGCAAATGGCTTGGCGAGAACTTCGGCGAGGCTGCGCCTATGTATGGCGCCACAGTAAGGCAACGCACAAACACCCTGAACTATCAAGCCCAATTTAATGATATGATGATAACACGGCTCTGACCTATTACAAGCGCGGAGGCATAGAAAAAGCCCCCGGCTTTCATTTGCAGTATCCTACCACATACAAACGAAGCAAGCTAACGCCGCAAAGCCGGGGGCAAAATGCCTTTGACTGCGGTGTTAGCTTGCTTTCGCGTTATGTGGTAGGAGTTGCAAAGTTAATAAAAATAGCTGAATGACTTATTATGAGTTGTTGAAATTCTGTGGCTGCATTATTGAACAGCTTGAAAAATCCGGAGTAAAGCCGACGGATCATAAATATTTGCGGCTGTTTGAGGAATACCGGGAAGCAAAGCAACGAGGTGAAAAGATAAGCTATGTTGTAGCGTGTTTGGCTGACAAATACGGAATGAGCCAACGCGCAGTCTATAACATCGTGCGCCGTATGAGAACCGACTGCAAAAGCGGTTCAGTGTGAACAGCCTGGAAAATGCTCCAGAACTCACAGAAACGGCCTAAATTTGCACCGAATGGAACAAAACAAGTATTACGCCATGCTTGGCAAGATATTGCAGCACGGCAAACGACAGAGCAATAAAAAAGGCGACATAATTTATTTGCTCAATGAACAGCTGCATTTGTCGCCTTATGACCTGTTGGAAATCTTCGAGGGTCATAACATCGCACGCAAGAAGCTGCGCAATGAATTAAGCCTGTTTATGGCCGGAGAAAGAAACCTGACCAAGTACAGAGAAGCCGGGATAAACTGGTGGGATTATTGCGGGCAAATTCTCATTAACAGTTATCCGACCTATTTTGAGAAATTGCCGGCTTTGATTGAACAGATTAACAGGGAGAAAAGGAACAGCAAAAATTATGTGCTGTTTTTAGGATCAACAGGTGCGGAAACCAATCAAGCACCTTGCTTAAGCCTCATTCAATTCCAGCTTGAAGACGGTGAATTGGTTTTGTCAGCCTATCAGAGAAGCAGCGATGCAAATTTAGGTTTGCCAGCAGATATTTACCACTTGTATTTGATAGCGCGACAAATTGAAGCGCCGTTAAAATCTATTACATTGAATCTGGGAAACGTTCACATTTACGCCAACAACGCAGAGAGAACGCGCGAACTTTTGGCGGGAAATGAAGCTGTGAGGTTTGATCTGAACGTCTGAGAAAAAGCGGTTGAAACCAAGACGAAGCAAGCCAAATTAATCACTTCAAAGTTACAAAATTCCGCTGAAATGAGCAAGGAAAACAGCAGAAAAATAACGCTGATTTTAAGCTTGTTTGAATGGCTTTTAATCAGCGTTTAATTGATGCTTAAATGGTTCTATGAGCAAGAGAAAAAAGGAAGCGAAAAAAAGAGAAGATTTGCTCGTTTCGTTTTCAAAAAATGCACATTTCGTTTTTGCGATTATAGATTGGTTCCCCATATTTATTTAGCAGGCTATGAATAATAACAACAACGACAAAATGACAGTAGTGGGCATCGGTGAATTGCTATGGGATATGTTGCCCGGCGGCAAGAAAATCGGAGGCGCTCCGGCTAATTTTGCATACCATGTGTCGCAGTTCGGTATTCCCGCCACAGTGGTCAGTGCTGTGGGGTGTGATGAATTGGGGGATGAGTTGATGCAGGAGCTCTCACAAAAACCGATGGGCGTGTTAGTAGATAAAGTCAATCATCCTACGGGAACCGTTGCTGTGGAGCTTGCCGGCAAAGGTATGCCCACCTATGATATCAAGCAGGATGTGGCCTGGGACAACATCCCTTTCACTCCTGAGCTGGAGGCGTTGGCCAAACGCACTCAGGCTGTGTGCTTCGGCTCGCTGGCGCAGCGATCCGATGTGTCGCGCAGCACTATCCAAAAGTTTATCAGCGCGATGCCCGATGAACCGGGGCGCCTGAAAATCTTTGACATCAATCTCAGGCAGGGCTATCACACTCCGCAGATTATTGAGAAATCGCTGGAAGTCTGTAATGTGCTGAAAATTAATGATGAAGAGCTTGAAATTCTGGGCAGGATGTTTAATCTCCCGGAGTGCGGCACAAAAGAGATATGCCTCACTTTGCTTGAACGATACAATCTTGATATACTGGTGCTTACCTGCGGCGCCAACGGCAGCTGGCTGTTCACTCCTGAAGCTGTTTCATTCAAGCCTACTCCAAAAGTGGAGGTGGCCGATACCGTTGGTGCAGGTGACTCCTTCACCGCGGCGTTTACCGCGGCTATCCTGGGTGGCAAAACCATAGATGAGGCGCATGAACTGGCAGTGAAACTGTCGGCGTTCGTGTGCACACAGCATGGTGCTATGCCGTTGCACCCTGAATCTCTTTAGAGCCGGTCCCAATAACGTTAACATCGGGGGATGCCGTCAATGACTGACGCGCTGACAATGGTTGCTGCCCATTTGATTATTCAGCGTTGTTTTGGAGCCATTGGAGGCGGCGTTTGTCGGGAAGGTGCTTCACGGTAAAGTTCTCAAACTTGGCGTTGAATCCTGTTCCGTCCGGACAAGCTCACATCACGCCCACTTTCATCGGTATATTATCCTGCATCCATGCGTTTCGCATAAGGGTGTATTCCTTGTCATCGAATGAATAGAAAACCTCAACCGCATCAAGGCGTCGCACAGCTTTTATCCAGATATATGGCACCGGCTTGTCGAGTGTGATCACGCTCCAGTCGGATGTGTGGTGAGTCACGACAGCACTGATGTTGTATTTCCCGTCAACGTATTCTATTCCGGCCTTGATGTAGTTCTCGTGGTCTATGCGCAGCATCAGTCCGGCCTGGTCGAAACGTATCTTGTAATCGCCGGAAATTTTCACCTTCGCTTCAAATTCGCCGCCGTATTCAGCCCAATAAAAGGGGGCATCGTCAACGGTGAACCCATAGTGCGAGATACGCCAGTAGTCGCTCTGAGGAGTGACGGTCATTGTGAGAGTGGTGCCGTCGATGTTCCACTGGGCCGGTTCGTTGAACCAGTTCATCTTTTCAAGGGTCTGTGAGTTGCTGCATAGCGATGCGCTTAGAGCAGTCAGGAATAGCATTATCTGTTTCATTGCGATAACCATATTTTATTATTAACTTTGCAAAGTTAAACGCCATTATATGAGTGTGCAATAGTCAAAAATAACCATATATGAATATCCGCGAAGAACTGAACTTTGAATTTTCAAGGCAACCTCACAATGCCGAAATGGCAGATGATGCTGTGTTGGAGCGATATATCCGTGTTGCTGAAGGATATGCGGATATAGAGAATGTGCTGGCTGTGCTCAGCGACCTGCACACAAACAAGAGTTATGTGGTTCAAAGCAGATTTTCCGACATCGTTGACATTGACAAGGAAAAATGTTCGGGTTGGATACCGACTATATGGGAAGATGATATTTTCAAGGCCGTCAATTCCGATGACATTGAAATGAAGATGCTTCAGGAGCTGCTGTTTTTCCATTATATAAGCGGACTTTCGAAATCGCGAAGATTCAACCAGTGCCTTATGCAAAGGTTGCGGATGCGAAGCCGACACGGGGAATGGGTGGAGGCACTCCATCGCCTTTACTATATTCCGGCGGAGGACGGCAAGACTATACGGTTTGCTCTTTGCCTCTATGGAGCTATGACATCAAATCTGAAATCTGATTCCATCGTGATTGATACGTTGACCGGGCAGACTACAGAACTCAATCGATCGGCAGGAATAAAGATACTTTCTCCGCAGGAAACCTCTGTGCTGAAACTTATAGATGAAGGCAACCGCAGTAAAGGCATCGCCGATATCTTGGGGATAAGCCTGCACACTGTGAGCCGTCACCGTCAAAACATAATCGCCAAATTGAAAGTGCGCAATTCAGCCGAGGCTTGTAAAATCGCCCGTAACCTCTCAATATTGTAAATGAAATGGAAATAGATAACGAAACTGAAAATAAAGGGCTTGACTTCGGGGGTGGAAATATCCCGAAGCTATTCAGAATATTGTTCTTCCCAACGCTGGCGGCGATGGTATTCGATGCTCTGTTCATAATTGTTGACGGTATATTCATCGGTCATGGCGTCGGACCCTCCGGCATCGCGGCCATCAGCATAGTGTCACCGCTGTTTGCCATTGTTTCCGGCACAGGGCTTATGTTCGGCATCGGAGCGTCTGTGTTGGCGAGTATCAGTATGGCGAAGAAACAGATTGGAGAGGCTGACAAAACCATAACACAAGCGTTTACGGTAGGGACATTGCTCATGTTCCTCATCGCCACGCTCTGTTTCTTTTTTGCCGGAAATGTGGTTGAATTCCTCGGATGCAGCGATACACTTGAAGCATATTGCATAAACTATCTCCATTGGCTTTTGCCGGGGATTGTGTTCCTTATGTTCCAATACATAGGCATGATGCTTATCCGTCTTGACGGCTCCCCGAAATATGCCATGTTCTGCAATGTGATTCCCGGCATTGTCAATGTAGTGCTTGACTGGGTGTTTATTTTTCCTCTCGGATTGGGAGTGAAGGGAGCTGCAATGGCTACCTCCATAAGTTGTGTCCTGGGTGGTTCAATGGCATTGTTCTATTTCTTCCGTCTGTCGGAAGTACTGAATTTCGCACGGTTGAAACTCTCCATTGCCGAGATATGCGATGCCGCACATCGCGCATGGGCTATAATAAGAATAGGATTTGCCACACTGCTTACAGAACTTGCCATGTCGGTGATGCTCTTTACTGCCAACCATGTGTTTATCCGCACTTTGGGTGATAATGGAGTGGCAGCATTCAGTATAGCCTGCTACCTGTTTCCGTTCCTTTTCTCGGTGAACAACTCGGTATCGGAAGCCATACAGCCGATTATCAGCTTTAACTTTGGCGCGGGAAATATCAAACGTGTCAGGACCGCACTCCACACCGCTCTGATTGCGGCTCTGATCTGCGGTGCTATCGAAGTGACAGCCATTGCCGGAGGTGCTGAATATATTGTGATGATGTTTTTGAACCCCGGAACGGAAGCGTTTGACCTTGCTGTTGGCGGACTGCCCAAATTCGCTCTTTGCGGAATCTTCTTTGCCCTGAACATAGCCTTCGTCGGTTACTATCAGGCAATGAAAAAATCCGTAACCGCCACTGCGTTCACGCTCCTTCGCGGCATGATATTCGTGGTGCCTTGCCTTCTCTGGTTGCCTGACTTGATCGGCATTCCCGGACTTTGGCTGGCTATACCTGTTTCGGAGTTGCTGACGCTTATAGTTATATTAGTGAATCATTATTTCTTTGATTACAAGAATGTATTTTTCAAAATAAAGTCGGAATAGAATTAGAAAACGGCATCTATCTCCGGCAATATATTTGCAACAATTGAAGTAAGATTGGAAGAATACGCAACCGTATAACCATCCGCGATGGTTATACGGTTGCGCATTTATCAGGATTAAAGAAGATTCTTGTGTTCGGTAATCTCGGCATCTGTCATAGTATAGCCTCCGAGGCTGCCTTCTTTTGCCTGGATGCAGATGTAGGTCATTGGCTCTTCCGATGTGCATTTGAGGTTGCGGTCGCAGTTGGTGGCGACACGTATTACAGAGCCTTCGGCAATGTCGAATGTCTCGTCATTTACCTGAAACTTGCCCTTGCCGGAGAGGATGATATAGTTCTCCTCATTCTCCTTGTGGCTGTGGAAGAACGGTACGGCAGCCCCCGAAGGGAGTGTGCCAAAAGAGATTTCACACGAGGTTGCGCCGGTGGAATCCTTGACAAACTCTTTGCCTTCTAAGCCCTGAAGGCATCCGACCGATGCGTGGGCGAATTTTTCGCCACTGTTCAATACCTTTACTTCACTCATATTTTTAGATTTTAAAATTTGTCATTAACTTTGTATTTGAAATGCGCTTTCAAATTGATAGTGCAAAATTATATCAGTCAAATCTAAAAAACAAGAACTTACATCAAAGTAAGGCAGTTACTTTCAGGTAAGTAAAATTGAGAATGAACGCGTTGCCTCTTGAAGAAAATTTGAAAAAATTCACACATATAGAATCATGCCCGATTCGCAATGTGATTGCCCGCTTCTCCGGCAAGTGGGCCATGCTGGTGCTGTGTGTGCTATCGGTGAACGAGGCCACACGTTTCAATGCTATCGGAAAGGCTATTCCCGACATATCGCCCAAAGTTCTTTCAGACACCTTGAAAAATCTTGAATCGGATGGATTGATAAGCCGGAAGATTTATGCAGAGGTTCCTCCCAAAGTGGAATATTCCCTCACGGAACTCGGACATAGCCTTATGCCGCATCTGAAAGGACTGATTGGTTGGGCGATGAATAATTTCGACAGTTTTGAAAAATAAACGGTTCCATACATGAGAATTGACCGAACTGTCGGTAAGCAAAAGCAACCTATGAAGGAGATTCTGATAAAAATAAGGAGGTGGCTTGCGTCGCTGTCGTATCGCACCGGTATCATCGTTCTCATTGCGTGTGCCGTATTTTATGTGGCTTCATTCGCACAGATGATGCTTCCAATATCGGGTGTGGCGAAAGGGATACTTTGGGTAACCCTTTTCGGCCTCGCAAAGACCGCCCAATATTCGGCGATACTCATTCTTGGCAAAGCCGGAATTGAAAGTCTCCGAAGAAGGTTGAAGGAGAAATCTTGAATGTGAGTCTTATAAACTGCAAATTCACACTTTATAAAAGTTCTTTTTGAATTTTCTTCGGCAATCGTCCTCTTACGTAGGTATATGCCCTGTCAATCAATTCCTTGACTACGGCGTCGGGTATGGGCGATTCATTGAGGTCGAACTGAATCATGTGGCGTTTGTGCCAGTGCCATGCCTGACATACATATGAATATTTGTCGATAACCTCATCAAACTCATCCGGATTCCATTTCAACTGAACCACGTTGCCAAGTACAAGGGCGAGGCAACAGAATATCTTCCCTCCAATCCGAAACACAACATATTCCGGGCCGAAGGGCATATCTTCCGTAGCGAAAGGCTTCGACAGACAGTAATCTCTAATCTGCTCAATGTCCATACTCTTTACGATATTTTGTCGGCTTGCACTGCAGCCAGGTGCAGCCAATTAGATGGGAATTTATCCGAGTTTGAATACAATTCGCTGAACGCCGTCGGCATATCTGCTGCTGGTTATGCGGAACGCGCCTATCTCGCCGGTGTGCTTCACATGCGTTCCTGCGCATAAGCATTGGTCATAATTCCCAATATGAACCACACGTACAGTTTCGGATGCGCCCTCAGGAAGTCGGCTCATGTCAAATCTGTCCATCGCCTCAGATTGAGATATATACTCCTCTGTCACTTCAACATCTTCCTTGACTATCCCGTTTATATAATCCTCAAGCGAATTCAACTCCTCCGGAGTCAACGCCTTGGGAAGATTGTAGTCGAGTTTTGATTTCTTCCGCTCTATGTGGGCGGAGAATGCACGGCCATGTCCGTAGCGGCGGGCCATCACCCCGTTCAGAAGATGCTCGGCAGTGTGCATGGGTGGAAATTCCTGCTTGTTGTGCTCGTTAAGAATTGGTGCTTCCATTAGATCTTATTTGTTGTTTCGTGGAACTTTTTTGAGAAATCGGGCAGGATTGCCTACCCAGATCTCATTGGCGGGAATGTCTTTAGTCACCACAGAGCACGCGCCTACAATGGCATTTTCACCGACAGTCACACCCGGCAGAATCGTTGATCCGGCACCAATCCATACATTGCGGCATATCCGTATCGGTCTGCAGGTGATTACTGAACGTTGGCAAAGGTCATGATTGTTGCTTATCAGCTGAACGTTGGCTGCTATGAGAGCATTGTCTTCAATCGTAATCCCTCCAGCCGCCATCATCAGACATCCATCCATGACCACAACGTTGCGTCCAATCTTCACATTGTAGAATCTTACGCCTTTGAGGGGGATGCAGACACGACTACCTTCTCCGATATGGGGAAAAAGTTTCCGGAACTCTTCTGTGTGCTCATCTGTGAATGGCATGGTATGGTTGAAGCGGAAAAGCGTCTGCGTCTCTTCCTTCGCATGTTTCACCTCGTCATCGGTAAGATTCGCGCAGTCTATCCTTATTTCTGTCTGTATCATAAATATCTTGATTATTCGCCTGCTATGGTTGCTACTATTTTTCTTGCGCCGCCGCAGTCGCGCAGCTCGCAAAGATATATACCCTGCCATGTGCCGAGATTGAGGCGACCGTTGGAGACAGGGATTGTCAGCGACGCACCGATGATGGATGCCTTGGCATGGGCCGGCATGTCGTCGTCACCCTCCATGATGTGGGTATAGTATGGCTCACGCTCACGCACCAACCGGTCGAAAACAGATTTCATGTCAACCCTCACATCGGGGTCGGCATTCTCGTTGATTGTCAACGCCGCCGAAGTGTGCTTTATGAAAAGATTCAGCATACCAACCTTCGGCAATTCCGGCAGATGGCTGAGGATTTCATCCGTTACCAGATGAAATCCATTCTTGCGCGGACGGAGTGTAAATTCAATTTGTTTCCACATATTATTTGAACAGCTTGTTATTTGAACAGCTCGCGAACTCCTTGTTTAAGCAAGAGGCACAAAACTTCATTACTCATGGCTATGACTTCACACTTAGGTTGCGGTTGCGCTTGATAATATCGGCGAATGATTTCGGGAGACAAACATTATATAGGTCGTAAGCCTCGTCAAACAGCGGAGCTATCTCCTCATCGGTGAATCCGGCGATGCCGCACCCTATCCGCGTGACATAAAATCGGTTCTGATCCCATTCGCGGGCGAGCTTGGTAAACTCATCCACGTATGGCTTGATAGTCTCCACGCCACCTTGCATGGTGGGTATGGCGTAGGACTGGCCCTGGATGCCGACTCCCTGGCCCCATACTGCGCCAAACTTTCTGAAAGCCACTCGCGCTGCGCCGCCGCCATGCAACCCTTGGAGATTGCTTCCGAACACAAAAATGTCGTCCGGTTCCAGATCCGTTATATTCTCAGGTGTATATTCTCTGCTCATATATTTGACACTCATTACCTACCACAAAAATAAGAATATTCGCTGACATTGCGAAATATTCACGCTGCGAAGCCAAAGCTGCTGATTATGGTATATTTGCAGAAATATTACCAAAATAATCAGCAACAACATCAAACTTATATCCGAGCGCAAGTCCGCATAAATGTCCATATTCAAGAATAGAGCGATGAGGCCCAGTTGCCTCACCGCTCTATTCACGCTCTAACCACCAAAAAATTTTTGACGCCACAGGCGGCGTCAGAGTTAATATCGGTGATTTGTCGTCTTTACCTCAATTCCCTCAACTCGTTAAGATTTAGGAGACTTACACATCCCAACGCGAACTGATAAAAACTCGGCATTGGGCACATGAAAAGATGAGTGGAAAGGAGGCATACTCCTACGTTCAACCTAATTGAAATTGATACTTATTCGAAACTGGATTTAATAGTATCGACAATGTAGCGCACATCGTCGTCGGATACATATGGGCCGGCGGGGAGACAGATGCCCACTTTGAAGAGGGCTTCGCTGACGCCGTTGACATAGGCGGGGG
>OJNU01000090.1_pt1 | contig 82169 bp, 72 predicted proteins | sample 1597941 | NCBI WGS metagenome assembly OJNU01 (sample SAMN01915228, study PRJEB22387) | human gut metagenome | isolation source: stool | host: Homo sapiens | place: USA | reverse complement strand
AATTAAATATATTACTTTATGAAAAAGAAAATTCTCGGCATCGCAGCCGCCATCATGGCCCTCGTGGCAATCAATGCTTCCGCTCAAACCAGCGACACCAACACTGCCAACAACTGCACCAACGGACAGGCCAAATGCAAAAAAGCAGAAAAGTGCAATAATCAGAAAGGCAAATGCGTGAACCCCTTTGACGGCCTCAACCTCACCGACGCGCAGAAACAGTCGCTCAAAGATATCAAGAAACCCTCTTGCAAAAAAGATTCCAGCTGCACCAAAGCAAACAAGGAATGCACCAAAGCTGACAAAAAAGAGATGAAGGCCGAAAGAGCCCAGAGCATGGAAACCGCCCGCAAGGAGTATCTCTCGCAGATTCAGCAGATTCTCACTCCCGAGCAGTACCAGCAGTTTCTTGAGAACAATTTTGTGAACGGCGCTCCCCGCCACAACAAGCACGCCATGAAGAATGGTAAGAAAGGCAACAAGCACGCCATGAAAAAACAAGAGATGAAGAAAGACAACAATCGCTCATAACTCTGATTCCACACCCTTACACATATATCCAAAGGCAGGCTCCGCAGCAGCGGGGTCTGTCTTTTTTTACCAAGGTCAGTCAAGCATCAAAGCCATGTGGGGGCGCACCGACGGCACGCGGAGCAGTTGACCAATCTGAGGCGACGAGAACACCACCTTGTTGAACACATCGATATCCAGGTCGAGGTCGGGAGTAGCGGAAGCCTCGTCATCAATCGCCACCCTCCCCTTGTCCACGAAATAGAAATGGGAGTTGAACGGCATCAAATCGTCACGCACCTTGATGGCACATTTCCATTCGGGATGAGCCGAAGCCATTGCCTCAAGACACATCATCACGTTGACCACACGCGCCATGCCGCGGGCATATAGCTTTCGCCGCGACCCTTCGTTTTCCGAAGCGGGGGCAAGCACCTTGAACGGCATCGGTCCATACAGCTCCCTGAGGCGACGCAGCGCGGCCGTCCGCGCATCGGCATCGTCACCAAGCAGCTCGTTGACCACCACCATGTCATCGCGCACCACACCCCATGCCATCGACACTATCCTACCCTCATCATCAGCCATCACCGCCATCCGGCCATCGGTGTCAAGCCGCAGGTCGTCAAGAATGTTGAGAAAATCGCGGCTGGAGTGCAGTATGGCGCCTCCGCGCTCGCGCTCCATCCGCTCGAAAGCCCTGTACACTTCAGGGGCATACGGGTCGTCCACCACCTTGTAGCTCCCGGACACCGGGAACGTGTGGAACGAAGTGAACCGCTGAGCATCAACGTAGAACACGGTGCTGAAGCCGAATCTATCGTAGTAGAAATATAGCCAGTCGTGGGCCGGGATGAGCGTGCAGAGCATATCGCCGCGCTCTGCGGAAGCATACAGCGCCTCCACCATCAATTCGCTCATATACCCTTTGCCGCGGGCATTGCGCCTTGTGGCAGCTCCGGCCACATAGCTCACAGGCAGCTCCGAGCCGTGGAAACTGATAGAGTAGCGCTGCAGCAGCAGCGAACTGACAATCTTGCCATTTTTTTCAAGAGTCATGCCGTCGGCATCATCATACACACGGCTGAAATACATATCCACATATTCCGGAGAGTCGTTGAAACACTCACTCCAGATTCTTCTGATGTCATCGCGCTTGCTCATGGGCGGGGGGGGATAATAGGTGTTACTGTAATTTAAACACACGGCGTCCCGCATAGGTTTATGCGGGACGCCGTTATGACTACAGTCACGACTGATGAGCGGGACGCAGCAAGTCGTTGACGGTTTTCACGGGATTGAATGTGGCGATAGGCACCTCCACAAACGCTGTGAGCCAGTCGCTCATGGCACCGTTCCACAATCCGGGGAGCTCAAGGGCACGCAGCGGCTTGCCGTGCGATGATTTCTCGGATATGAAACCTGTGGCGGGATCCACATATTTCGGGAGATCGAATTTGCGGCCATGAATATCCTTGATATAGCATACGAGGTCAACAGGATTGAAGTGTGTGGCACTTGCCATCATCCGGCGATAATCCTCGCGGGAAGTGTCAATCTGGTGGCTTTCAAGAATCTGCAGCGAAGCCGAGCCGTCGGGGTTGACAGCGATATACGGACCGCCGCCGGGTTCGCCCTCATTGCGCACCATGCCGCACACGCGCAGCGGACGCGAGAATTTAAGATGCAGATACATTGCCAGCTCGGTGTCGTTCATCTTGTCGATGCGACGGTCGGTGACAGAGAAATTGAAATGCAGGAATCCCACCATTTTCTGGAGAGTGCCGCGGGTGTAGTTGCCTGTGCCGAGAGCCGTGAGATACTCCTCCACCTGGTCGCGGAGCTGCATCAGGTATCCGCCGAGCACTTCCTTATACTCCACTGTTGTGCCGCGGAGTGAATCAGGCACCACATTGTCGATATTCTTGATGAACACCACAGCAGAGTCAATGTCGTTGAGATTGGCAATCAGCGCACCATGGCCACCAGGACGGAACAGCAGATGGCCGTCCTCCTCAAAGGGAGTGTTGTCGGGGTTGACAGCGATAGTGTCGGTGCTGGGCTTCTGCTCGCTCATGGTCACCACAAATTTCTTGCCGGTGCGTTTTTCGGTGGCGGGAATCACTTCGGCCAGCTTCTGTTCAAACAGTTTGCGATGGTTGGAGCTGACAGTGAAATGGAGGTTGACGATGCCGGCACCGTTGGCAGCAGTCTGTGCGCCCTCGGTGAGATGCTCCTCCACGGGAGTGCGGCTGCCGTCGGGATAGGAGTGGAACTTGAGCAACCCTTTGGGGAGCCCGCCGTAGTTCATGCCCTCGGGCTTGATGATGGCGGCAATCAGTTCCTTGAACCGCTTTTCATCAATAAGCTGATGCACAGACTTGCCGTAAAGAGCCTGTGTGGTGGTGTTGAGATCGGCAACGAAAGCGAGTTTGTCAATATCGGCAATAAGTTTTTCCACCGCCGACCCGGGAGCGGGAACATCCTCATCGCCATCCGCGAATTCAAATAAAGCCTTGAACATGCGGGAAGCGGCACCACTGGCGGGCACGAACTTGCACACCTCACCGCCGTCGGCCAGATATTCGCGCCAACGGGCCACGGCAGCCTTGCGCTGGTCATCGTCAAGCACCACAATCCCCTGCCCGGGGCGTGCGGCATCGTTGATGGTGAGATAGGGGAAGCCGGTGCGGAAACGGGCGAGCTGAGCCTCCACCTGCTCCTCGGTGATACCTTTCTGGTTGAGTTGTTCCAAATCTTCAGGACGTAACATAAGTATTAAATTTTTGGTAATAGTTCAAGATTATCAATAAGCACGAAGCAAAGCCCAAAACTAACAAAAATATTTCACACCGATGGTGCCGGCCACTATGTTTTTCAGCACACCGGGAACTTTTTTCAACATCACGGCAGCGCGATGGATTATTTTATGTACTTTTGTAGTCCAACCAACATCGACAGCCATACAACAAGTATGAAAAATATACTGGTACGCGCCGCTTCGGGCGCAATTTACGTGGGATTGATAGTAGCCTCCATCGTGTGGGGCAAAGGGTACGCTTACCCACTGCTCTGCGCATTGCTTGGCGCTCTTGCTGTGATGGAGTTCAACCGCATAAGTCTGGGTGCACCTCAATCGCGGTCGCACCGGGTGCTTTTAGGCTTGGATGTGGCCGGATGCGTGTTGGCTATTGCAGGGATTACCCTCGGAATCATAGGCCCGCGTGAGAGTCAGTTTGTGTTCTCCCTATGTCTGCTGCCGGCATTTCTGTATCTGATAGTCCGTCCGGTGGCGCAGCTCTATGTCACCGACAGCAGTGACAGCATCAGGTCGCTCACCACATCGCTCGGCGGATATGTCTATATATCAATACCGTTGATATGCTCGGGACTGCTGTATAAGGCCAATCCGGGCATACTTCTGGCACTGTTCATAATGATATGGTGCAACGACACCGGTGCCTATCTGTCGGGGATAACCATGGGACGCCACAAACTGTTCGAGCGCATATCGCCCAAGAAAACTTGGGAAGGATTTTTCGGCGGGATGGTGTTCTGCACCGCAGCCGCTGCGGTATGCCATCTGCTGTTCACCGGACATCTGGAATTTCATAACGATATAGCTCTATGGAACATCATGCTCCTCGGAATGACGGTGAGCATCGTGGCCACATGGGGCGACCTCGTGGAGTCGCTGCTCAAGCGGTCGGCCCATATCAAGGACAGCGGACATATCATCCCGGGCCACGGCGGCATACTCGACCGCATCGACTCGCTGCTTCTCGTGATGCCGTGGGCTCTGCTGTGGCTTGCGTTAACCAATTGCTTTTAATCTACTCCAACCTTCATATTTTTTCCAATCAACTATGAGCGACAAGCGCTACAATCTTCGCGGAGTGTCAGCATCGAAAGAGGATGTGCACAACGCCATCAAAAATGTTGACAAAGGACTCTATCCGAAAGCATTCTGCAAAATAATCCCCGACATACTCGGCGGCGATCCCGAATGGTGCAACATCATGCACGCCGACGGTGCCGGCACCAAATCCTCCCTGGCCTACGCCTACTGGCGCGAGACCGGCGACCTGAGCGTGTGGAGAGGTATTGCCCAGGATGCCCTCATCATGAATATCGACGACCTGCTGTGTGTGGGTGCAGTGGACAATATCCTTGTGTCCTCCACCATAGGACGCAACAAGATGCTGGTGCCGGGCAGCGTGATTGCCGCCATAATCAACGGCACCGAGGAGCTGCTCGCCCGTCTGCGCGACCTCGGCGTGGGAGTCTATAGCACCGGTGGCGAAACCGCCGATGTGGGCGACCTCGTGCGCACCATTATCGTTGACTCCACCGTCACCTGCCGCATGCGTCGCAAAGATGTGATCAACAATGCCAATATCGCCGCCGGCGATGTGATTGTGGGGCTCGCATCCTACGGCCGCGCCACCTACGAAAACGAATACAACGGCGGCATGGGATCGAACGGTCTCACCTCAGCCCGCCATGATGTGTTTGGCAAGTCGGTGGGCGAGAAATATCCCGAAACCTACGATGCCGCTGTGCCTGACTCACTTGTTTATTCCGGCACCTGCTCGTTGACCGACCCCGTGAAAGGCGCTCCTCTGGATGCCGGCAAACTCGTGCTGTCGCCCACCCGCACCTACGCCCCCGTGATCAAGAAGCTGCTTGAGGTGATGCGTCCGCAGATTCACGGCATGGTGCACTGCAGCGGCGGCGCACAAACCAAGGTTATGCACTTTGTGGACCACAAGCATGTGATCAAAGACAATATGCTCCCGATTCCGCCACTGTTTGAGCTGATTCAGCGCGAGAGCGGCACCGATTGGGCAGAGATGTACAAGGTGTTCAACATGGGCCACCGCATGGAGATCTATCTCCGTCCGGAACACGCCAACGAGGTAATCCGCATCAGTGAGAGCTTCGGCATCCCGGCACAGGTGATAGGACGCGTGGAGGAGAGCGATGTCAACAGACTCACCATCATATCGTCAAAAGGAGTGTTTGAATATTGACACTTAAAGGACTGGCATACGGAATATTATGTTTCGGAGCACTCACCGTGCTGTCGTGGGGATGCTCCGGGCGTTCGTCAAACAGTGACAGCTCCGATGCCGACACTGCATCCCACCCCCTGCCCGACACGCTGAGAGTGGCCACACTCTACAGCCCCACATCGTTTTTCATCTACCGCGAGCAGAAGATGGGTTATGACTACGACCTTGTGACATCGCTGTGCAATGACAAAGGGATGGTGCTCCGGCTCGAGGTGGCCCCAAGCCTTGCATCGGCTGTAGAGATGCTCGACTCCGGAATGGTGGATCTCATAGCCTACGAGGTACCCGTCACCGCGCAATACAAGCAGCATGTGATGCCGTGTGGCGTGGAGAGCATCACCCATCAGGTGCTGGTGCAGCCCAAAGCCAGCAAAGGCATGGAGCTGATTACCGATGTCACCCAGCTGGTGGGTAAAGATGTGTATGTGGAAAAAGGGAGTAAATACCACCAGCGGATGACGCACCTCAACGATGAGCTCGGGGGAGGCATCAACATCCATTCCATTGACCGCGACACTCTCATCACCGAGGATCTCATATCGATGGTTAACGATGGAACAATACCGCTCACAGTGGTGGACAGCGACATAGCACGCATCAACAAGACATACTACAACGACCTCGATGTGAGCCTTGATGTGAGCTTTGAGCAACGGGCCGCATGGGGTGTGTCGCCATCCAAACCATGGCTTGCCGACTCGATATCGCAATGGACGCGCCAGAGTTCGCCCCGGGCTGCCCAGGCCGCCCTTCTCAAGCGCTATTTCGAGATGAGCAAGCGCACCCCCACCCTATATACGTTCAATTTTTCCAAAGGCCGTATATCGCCATTTGACCACCTTTTCAAGCAGTACGCCAAAGATATAGGGTGGGACTGGCGACTGCTGGCAGCGCAAGGATATGCCGAAAGCCGGTTTGACTCTACCCAGGTGTCGTGGGCCGGCGCACGAGGAGTGATGCAAATCATGCCGGCCACTGCAAGGGCATACGGACTCACAGCCGACAATATGGCCGTGAACGACCGGAGCATAGCCACCGCCACACGCATCATAGCCTCGCTTGACCGCACACTCCGCTCCCGTGTCAAGGATCCCGATGAGCGCAGGAAATTCATCATCGCGGCCTATAACTCCGGACTCGCGCATATACTTGATGCCATAGCTCTGGCCGAGAAATACGGATATGACCCACAACGATGGGATGGACATGTGGCACAGGCCCTGCTGCTGAAATCCAAACCCGAATACTACAACGACCCGGTGTGCAAATACGGCTATTTCTCAGGACGCCAAACAACCGGCTATGTGCGCGAAGTGTATGAATTCTACCACCGCGCCAAATCGAAAATTCATATATAAACATATACACCTTCAACACATTACCTTATGAAAAGAAAGTATCTGACAGTAGCCGTTGTGATGGCTCTCGCCACATCTTTGCTCGGCACCTCGTGTATCGGTCGCTTCCAGCTCACCAACAAGCTTCTGAGCTGGAACCATCAGGTCGGCAACAAATTTGTGAACGAACTCGTGTTCTTCGCATTTTGGATTCTCCCGGTTTACGAAGTGTCGGCTCTCGCTGACCTTCTGGTGCTCAACAGCATCGAATTCTGGAGCGGAAGCAATCCCGTGGCCCAGGGCAAGAAGATGATCGACGGCAAAGATGGCAAATATCTGGTGGAGTGCGACGGTAAAGGGTACACCATCACTTCACAGAACGATGGCTCTGTGGTTCGCCTCGACTTCAATCAGGAGGAGCAGTCGTGGAGCGTTGTGACCGATGACAAGGAGTATCTGCTGATGACCTTTGTTGACGACACCCACGTGCGCATGCCCGCTGCCGACGGCACATACAAGATTGTAGAGCTCTCCGAACAGGGTCTCTACGCCTATCAAGCTGAGGCCATGAGCCAACTCACTGCCCGCCTCGACTAACCGGGGTTCAAACGCATTTCCGCAGCCCTGCTCCGCTCAGCGAAGCAGGGCTGCAAACTATCCGGGGCGCGGATTTGTTGGTAATAATATAGTATCGCTTATACCACCAAAATATGAAACAGATTATTCTACTGCGCCACGGCCAAAGTCAATGGAATCTTGAAAACCGCTTCACAGGCTGGACCGATGTGCCGCTGTCACAAAAAGGCCGCGAGGAAGCACGCCTGGCCGGGGAAGCTATGAAAAAAGCCGGACTGCGCCCGCAATATTTCTTCACCTCCTATCTCAAACGTGCCATCCACACCCTCCAGATTGCCGCCGAGGCGATGGAGCTGGACTACATCCCGGTGCTGAAAGACTGGCATTTGAACGAACGCCACTATGGTGCTTTGCAGGGACTCAACAAGGCGGAAACCGCTAAGAAATATGGCGAGGAGCAGGTGCATATATGGCGCCGCAGCTTCGATGTGCTCCCTCCGCTGCTCACCCCCACCGACCCGCGATTTCCTGGCAATGACCCTATGTATGCGGCACTTACATCCGACGAACTGCCGCTGAGCGAGTCGCTGCAGGACACCATTGCACGTGTGCGCTGCTGCTGGCAGGAGAGAATTGTGCCTCAACTCGCTCATTGCCATACCATTCTGATAGCCGCCCATGGCAACAGTCTGCGCGGACTGGCCATGATGCTGCTGCACAAAACAGCAAGCGAGATTGTGAACCTTGAGATTCCCACCGGCAAGCCATGGGTGTTTGAGGTGGACGACCGCTGCAATGTGCTCAACCAGTATTATCTTTAGAGAAATTTCGGGGCGGGGATAAACACTCCGAGCGACAATCCAAAGTGCCAGCCACCGGCTGCGCTTGTGCTGTAGTGCCCGAACGCCGACACATTGGCAAACGGCAAGGCAAGCACCCCGGTGAGTTCACCGAAAAATTCTATTTTAGAGAATCTGTCGCCGTAGAAAGCATGGTTGCTGCCGTCTCGATAGATTGGCCGATAAGGCATAAACGCCTGACACGAAGCACGGAGCTGCATCATGCTTCCGATTTTCCACACCGGCACCAATCCGGCTGTGAGATAGTTGTTGGCTCTCAGAGAGGGGTCAAAAGTGTCGAAACTCGTGGGCGTGGGCACGAATGCCGAAGCATCGAGCAGAGCCTGGTCGTAGTCCTTGAGCAACTTGCGGGTGGACAGATACGCGCTCACCTCCGTGCCGAGCGCCAGATAGCGGCCGAGAGGGAAATATTTACGGGCGGCTGCTGTGAGCTGCGCCCATGTGCGGTGTTGCTTGTCGGAAGGGTCAAGCGACGCCCAACGGCGACCCGTCACACCGGTCAAAGCGGCACTATACTCCGCGCCCTCGGTGGGATAGGCATTATTGTTCAGTGTGCAAGCCTTGTAACCCAACCCTACCTGCGCGAGCGTTTGACGCATGTTGGCCCGATGCATACGCACCACATCGCTGACCACAATTGATTGATAGTATTTGTCGCCAAGATAACCGATTCCGGCCCACACATCAATCCTGCCTCGGCGACTGGGCGCAAATCCGTAGTCAAGCTTTGCAAACGCCTCGCTAGAAGTAACATACGATGGTTGACTCTCTTCAAAAAACAGCCGTTCCGAATCGTAGAACTTATGCCTTGTGCCCACCACTTCCAGCATCAGGGCCGAAGGCAACGGAGTGGCGAAGCTGACCTTCGACCGCAGTACTCCGGCCAGATAGCTTTGTCCGGCCCACACGCTAAGTCCGAGCGATAGTGAATTATAGCTCAAGGTTTTGTATGCGCCGGAGAAGTATAGAGTGCTTGAGGTGGTGGTGCTCACATACCCGCCGAACCCCACAGTGAAATTATCCTTCACCGATGCTTTCAAATCAAGCGTGAACAGCCCCGTGGAGTCATTGTACAAAGCTGTGGGATCGAGATTGCGGAACTTGCCCGGCGCCGCGAGCCGATAATAGGAGGAAGCAGCTGAGGCCACACCGAAAGTGTCGGTATGGAAATGGGTGAAAAATGACCGTATGTAGCCGTTTTGCCCGGGTGAAGCACCGCTCACCTCCACGCTGTCAAACCGCAGATACGGAGTGCGCGACTTGAACATGCTGCGGCGCAGACGCCTTGCCTCGGCGGGGATACGAGCTGTCACACGCCCCTTGATGGAATCCATCATCTGCATAGCCTTTTTGTACCCTATGGTGCTGATACGGTCAGCTTTATCAAAGTCAAGCAGTCCGAATTGCGAAAGGTTAATGTGCATATACACCCCCTGCTCCGGGGTGAGTTTGCCGCGACCCGGCTGCGTGATCATTTCGCTGAGTTGGGTCACCATGTCGGGGTTGGAGCTGACGCTGTCAGGAGTGGACACATCCACACCTATTATTATAGAGGGAGCAAATTCGGTGGTCATCACCTGCACCGGGAAATTATCATAAATACCTCCATCATAGAGCAGTGCGCCATCATAGTCCACCGGATGAAACACCAGCGGGAAACTCATGGACGACCGGATGGCCATTCCGAGCGACCCTTGACGCCACACCACCTTGCGCTTGTTGGTGACATCCGACGCCACACACCTGAACGGCACGAAAAGCTTGTTGAAGTCGCCGCCGCACTGCGCAGTAAACGGGGAGAACAATGCCATGAACTCGAAGTTCATCGGTATGGGGTTGATCACGCTCGAGGGGAGCAACGAGGTGCCGGATGTTTTGTCGCCGAGAGTGATGGAAAACAGATTGGGGCTCCTGTCATCGCGCAGGAAATAGTAGGAGTAGCGGCGGTCAATCTGCCCGGCGGCAGCATCGGTGAACTCCTGCGACTTTATAAGCTCCATCATTTCATCGGTGGTGTACCCCGCGGCATACAGACCGCCAACAATGGCACCCATCGAGGTGCCGGAAATATAGTCAATCGGTATATCGTTCTCCTCCAGTGCTTTTATCACTCCTATGTGGGCAATACCCTTGGCGCCACCGCCGCTGAGCACAAGTCCCACCGATTGCGGCCTGTCGGCAGCGGCAGATGACAAAGCCCCCGAAGCGAGCAGCATCGGGAGCAAAAGAAGAACGGTTTTGAGAGGGTTCATTTTACAGTGCCTATTTCACGGATAGCTCCAGTGAAGGGGTTGAAGATAGCGTATGCCGGCTCTTTCTTGTCGGTGAACAGATTGGGATCCAGACCGAACACCACGCCAAACTGCGCTATGTCGAGCTTTTGGGAAGCAACCTCATTGCCGTTGAACGACAGGCTCACCACACCGGAGCCGGGGATGCAATAGGCAAGTCCTCCCTTGGGAAACTCTTTTTCCTTACCTTTTTCATTTACCGGGAGCTGGCCGTGCTCAGTGGCGGTGAGACGCATATAGAGCGGTGCGCCCGACAAATCGGTGGCGTCAACTGCACCCTTGAGCGATGATATGCGGGCCACTATCAACTCCTGGGAGTCGCTGCCGTCGGGAAGATAATTATATGTGCGCACCTCGGTGGAAGTTTGCGTTGTGCCGAGAAACATGGCAGTCAGAGCCGCTTCCTGAGCACCGAGGTTATCGAGTGCCAGCTGCATTGCGGTGCCGTCGGAAGGCATCTGGTCGGCACGGCCGGCAATGATGTCGGCACGGCTGGCGCGAAGCTCAAAAATACGGGCGGCTGCAAGTTCGGCACGTTTGGCCGACGAGGGACTCTGCATCATCTCCTCGGTGACAGCCTGACGGGCTATCGGCATATCGAGAATCGACGGCTCGGCAGCTTTGGCCACCGGCAGCTGCGTCTGCTGCGGAATGGAGACAGCCTCGGTGTTGATGCTCAGCGGGAAGTTGCCGCCATCCAGCATCATGAACGGGGTGCTGCCCGATTTGAACTGCACAAGGTAGCTCTCTTCATCATCGGCCACGGCAGTGGGAGTCACTACCACGCTTTTGAGAGTGTAAACCTTTGAACTTTCAGTGATTGGCTGCTCGCCAAGATACTTTTTGGCATATTGGTAGAACTGGCCGGGCGTTTTTTGGGTACACTCCACCTCCACAGTCACATTGATGCCTGTGAGCGGCAGCGAATAAATCAGCCCATACTCCGAAAGCTTGTTGGCCGTGAGCTTCTGTGTGGTTTGTCCCATGGCAGGAATGGAAGTCAGAACAGCCATGTATATCAGCAGATTGTGTAGCTTCATATCGTTGATTTATTGATTCATGATTTGTTTTATAGCTTTTCCAATATTTGCGGCGATATCGCCGGCGGTGACGCCGTATTCGCCCTGCTCCTCGGCAGCAAGTTCGCCGGCGCGGCCATGCACGTATGCCCCTATCAGCGCTGCCACCTCAGGCTTGTAACCTTGCGCCATGAGCCCGGCGATCACTCCGGTGAGCACATCTCCGCTTCCTGCGGTGGCCATGGCGGGGGTGCCCGATGAGTTGAAATACACTTTGCCATCAGGGCGCACAAGAGCCGTATAGCGACCTTTGAGAAGGATGAGGATATTATAGTAGCGCGACACCTCCAGAGCCTTGAGCAAGCGCGACTCGGCAGAAGGCTGCTCGCCAAACAGACGGTCAAACTCGCCGGCATGGGGAGTGAGCAATGACAATACAGGGAGATGATTGAGTAGCGACGGGCTCAGTGCCATGCAGTTGAGCGCATCGGCATCCAGCACCAGCGGTTTGGTTGCCGATTTGAGATAGGCGTCCAACGCACGGATGGTGACATCGTGGGTGCCTATGCCGGGACCGATGGCCACAGACTGAAATTCATGCTCAAGGGCTATATCGCTCAGCATCAGTTTATCCTTGTCGGGGCTGAACAGAGCCTCCGGCACCGTGGACTGTATCACTTCATAGCCGCATTGCGGGGCGTGGACAGTAACCTTGCCTGCCCCCGAACGCAATGCACCGCGAGCCGCAAGCACCGCAGCGCCCATCATGCCGTAGCGTCCGGCAACGAGACACACCGAGCCGAAATCAGCCTTGGAACAGAACTCCGGACGCACCTTCAGCAACCGCCGTATCTCGGTGCTTTCCACCAGATGGTAGGGGGTGGAGATAGCTTGAATGGCCGCGGAACTGAGGCCGATATTCACACATTTCCATTCGCCCACCAGCGGAGCGTTGTCGGCCATGAAATAGGCAATTCGCGGCAGCTGCACACACATTGTGAGACGGGCGTGGATCACATCGCGGGCCACGAGCTTGGGGTTCCAGTCGGCAAACAATCCCGACGGCATATCTATTGACACCACGTAGGCTCCGGAATCGTTGATCATGCGCACAAGCTCGCGGAAACCACCTGAAATGGCGTCCCGCAACCCCGAGCCAAACAGGCCGTCGAGCACCTGGCTTGAGGAAGTAACCTCCGGAAATATCAGGTTGTTGGTGATTTCATTGAGCACCAAGCCGGGACAAGCGGCCTTCAATTCATCGCGAAATTTACGGCACTCCGTGCTGAGCCTGTTGCCACCGATGTTGAACAGGTACACCTCCGGGGCATACCCCTGCTCATAGAGCCGCCGCGCCACAGCGAGCGCATCGGCACCATTGTTGCCGCTGCCGGCAAACACCAGTGTGGGGCGGGTGGTGCGCCATCGCTGAGCAAGCTCCGACATCACACCATCGGCCACACGCTCCACCAGATCGTGAGCCGACACCCCGTCCGACTCAATTGTCACACGGTCAATATGTCGTATATTTTCATTCGTGAATATTTTCATCTCTTCATCGGTTATCAACCACAAAAATACAAAAAACTTTTTCCATGAATGAGGATTTTTAGTAATTTTGCGTTTAATAACCATCCCAGCTCATGAAACAGATTTGCTACAAGGGTCTCAAGTTCGAACCATATATCGAAAACCAGACCATCAAAAACCGCATCAAAGAGCTTGGTGCTCAAATCACCAAGGATTGTCAAGGCACTGTTCCCCTGTTTGTTTGCGTGCTCAACGGTGCTTTTCCGTTTGCAGCCGACCTCATACGCGAAGTGGAAATAGACGCTGAAATTGCTTTCATCCGCCTCAAAAGCTACGAAGGCACCGGCTCCACCGGTCAAGTGAAGGAGGTGCTCGGACTCACGGACAATCTCGAGGGGCGCACAGTGATTGTGGTGGAAGATATTGTTGACACCGGCAGAACCATACACAAGCTCACCGCCGACCTTATGAAGCAGAATCCGGCACAGCTCAAAATCGCCACCCTGCTTTTCAAGCCCCAGGCATTGCAATGCGATGTAAATCCCGACTATGTGGGATTTGAGATTCCTTCAAAATTCATCATTGGCTTCGGCCTCGACCTTGACGGCATAGCCCGCAACCTGCCCGACATCTGGGTACTCTCGGAGGATCACGACCAATGATAAACCGCAGTATAGAACTGAAATCATATACATAACCACTCACACAGAATGTATAACATAGTGATGTTCGGTGCCCCCGGTAGCGGTAAAGGCACCCAAAGCGCACGCCTTATAAATGAATATGGGCTATATCACATCTCCACTGGCGATGTGCTCCGCCGCCATATCAGCGAAGGCACCGAGCTCGGCAAAATAGCCGACAGCTACATTTCCAAAGGGCATCTTATTCCCGATGACCTCATGATCTCCATCCTCGAGCATGAGCTTGACAACAATCCTGAAACAGCCAACGGCGTGATTTTCGACGGGTTTCCCCGCACCATAGACCAGGCCAAGGCACTTGACGAGCTGCTCAAGAAGCGCAATTCCGAAGTCCACGCCGTGGTAGGTCTTGATGTGGACGATGAGGAGCTGATTGACCGCCTGCTCAAGCGTGGCCTTGAGAGCGGCCGCTCCGATGATAATATCGACACCATCCGCGAACGCCTCAACGTGTATCACAACATCACCTCGCCGCTTCGCGATTTCTACACCAAGGCCGACAAGTATCACCACATTCCCGGCTCAGGCAATGTGGAGGGGATATTCCATAATATCCGCACTTCGCTTGAATCCCGCCGCAAAAAATAAATCGATCCCTTATAGATCAGATGCCCGAAGATTGACTTCGGGCATCTTTTTTTATAAGACTTATAAGATTTATAAGACTTATAAGATTCATTAGTAAAAAAAAGCGTGCCGCTTCCGCAGCACGCTTTTTTATGATGGAGAATCTGTTATCAGAGATTTTCAACGAGCTTCTGCACATCCTCGTCCTCGGGCTTGAGCTCGAGATACTTCTGGAAATATGCACGCGATTTATCCTTGTCGCCGTCCATGTAGTAAATACCGAGCAGGTAGTAGGCCGAGGTGTAGTACGATTTGTAACGGTCCTTGGTGTCGGGGTTGGCATCGAAGACTTCAATCATCTTGTCGTAGGCCTGAGCCATATCGGCGTTGGGCTTGTCATCGTTGCCGGTGAGCAGGATGGTGGCCTTGTCGGCATAGAGGATACCTACGTTAGGAGCCTTCTCGATGGCCATATTGATGTACTTGAGCGCATCTTCAGCAGCAACCTTACGTTCGGGCGAACCTTTCTCGAGCGAGCGGGCGAGAGACTGATAGCGCTTTGCCATGTCGCGGATATCCTGTGTGGAACCGTTGCCTGCATCAAGATACTGGCGGAGGATTTCAACAGCCTTGTCGTTCTGACCGGCTTTATCATACACAGCCGACAGCTTGGGAAGAAGGTCGGCATTGTCGGGATTGAGTTCAATAGCCTTTTCGAGCACTTTCACAGCTTCTTCACTCTTGCCCTCTTCGCTCAGAGCCTGACCGTAGAGCACATAGTCGTTGGGAATAAGAGAAGCAGCGGGGTGGTTGAACAGCTTGCGACCGGCCTGTTCGGCAGCGGGCCAGTTCTTGAGAGCGGCCTCGTCAAGCAGAATCACACGCTGCATGTAGAAGTTGGAGGGATCCTTGGCGAGCACCTGATTGGCCATGTCAAGTGATTTCTGATACTCACCTGCGGAGTAAAGAAGACCGGCATAGCGCTGCTCGTCGTTCTGGAAGTGGTTCGGGTTCTGCATGTATTTGCCATACTGGATACAAGCGGAACCAAACTGGTTGTTGTCGTAGTATTTCTCGGCGAGCTCGCGCTGAGCGAGAGCGGAGTTAGGCTCCTTCTCATTGAGTTCCTTGAGCTTGTCGATAGCGTAGGAGGGGTTGACATGGAAATATGTGTTGGCATATTTCACGTAAGCCTCGCGGTTCACTTCGCCCTTGTCGGCATCCTGGTTGATAGCCATTTCATAAAGGCCGGCAGCTTCACCGGGGTTCTGCGCGGCAATCATATCGCCCTGAAGCACATAAATAGCAGCTTCGCTGTTTTTGGAATCCTTGAGAGCCTTGTCGATATATTTCTGCACATCCTTGGCGTAGAGAGTGGGGTTAGCTTCAAAGTAAGCACGGGCCACAGCCACAGTGAGGGCGGAGTTTTTCTTGTCGGTGTTCATGCCCTGCTTGAACATCTTCTCAGCCTCGGCCTTGTTGCCTGCGCGGAGGTCGAGCGATCCAAGACCGATATAGTTGTAGCCATAATCGGAGTTGGCGTTGATACCTGCCTGATAGTTGCTGCGGGCTGCGGTGATATCGTTCTCAGCCAGAGCGATATTGCCTAAGTAGAAGAGCGACACAGCCTTGTCGGTGCTTGCATCGTTGATAGTGTTGTTGAGAATGGTTTTAGCCACATCAAGACGCCCGGCATTGTAGTTGTCCACACCATCCTGATATCCACCTTGCGCGGCGGCAGTGAGTGCGGCACCAAGCATCAGGGAAAATAAGAATCTCAATTTCATGTCTTGGTTTATTAAGTGATTATTTTTATGATTATTTTTTTAAGTTCAATAATTATGGATTAGACTCTCAAATGCGCCCCCGGTTTAATTGACCTGGGCAGCGGTGGCGAGCTGCACCACCCTGGGGAGCACGCCGGTGAGCTGTATTATCTTCTGACCGCGATAGCTGGTGACAAAGGTGTAGAACCCGTGGGTGAGGGTGCCACCGGCGGCAGCGGTAATCATATATATCTGACGATAAAGGGGATACTTGCCATCAAAGATGTATGCCTGATACGGTTTGTATGCCCTCACCTCATCGTCGGCACTCACGGGGAGCACCTTGACGGCACTGCTGAAAGTGTTTTCCACATTTTCATTCTCCTCCACTGCCTTCACCATCTCCTCGCGGGTGCGGGTGCGCTCGGTCATGTCGGAGCTGATCCAGCTGACGCCGATGATGCCGATAGCGTTTTTATTCTGTGCCACAGCATCAAACACGGCCTGCGGTGTTTTCTGTGCAAACACATTGGGGCCGAATTTGCCGCCGTTGAGCAGAGAGTCGCGCATATAGTGGGCAGCCGATGAACCCTGATGGTCAAACACCACAGAGATTTCGCCAAGCGGCGACGGACTCACCTCATCCCATCGCGACACCTGGCCGGTGAGAATCTCGCGCAACTCCTGCTTGCTGAGCTGCTCGATGGGGTTTTCGGGATTGACAATCAAGGCCAGGGCGTCCACAGCAATCTGACTTTGACGCACAATTTTGTCGTGCGACTTCAGATAGCTCATCTCCTTGTCGTTGAGCGGACGAGTGGCAATAATCATCTTGGTGGAGAAATTGAGCAGAGAGTCAAATGCCGCACTTTCATCCACATAGTAGGGTATGATGCTGGCCTGGGGGTAGATGTACTCAAACACATCTATCTCCTGCGACAGAATGTTTTCGAAACTTGCATCGCAGGCAATGGTGGCAATACCCGACGAGGATGTGGAGGTGGGCTTTCCGGCACCGCCTCCGGAGCAAGAAGTCAATGGGGCGCAGAGGCACAGCATTGACAATACTATAGTGTTGCGTATGGCTTTCATACTATCGTTTCTGATGTGGTTATGAATTAAACGGCGAGAGGCACCAAATATTATTCGTCAGTGCCAACAGGCTTGAACTGACGGTAGGCACGCCAGATGCCATACACTGTGAACAGTGCGCCGGCGGCCCATCGGATCCATGTCCACGAACCGTAGAGCGGAGCAAAAAAACCAATGAAAAACAGCACGCCCATGCCGATATACACTATCACCATTATCAGACCGAAGAGGGTTTGCATGGTGGCAGGAGCCTTGGATGATTTATTCTCGCTACTCATAGTTGAAAGTTTTTTAAGTATAACATTGAATTTCGGTATAGCCTCCGCATTCCGGCGGCTTTTAAATGTTAACGCCACAGCGGTGGGATTGTTCGCTGCGAGGGCGATAATACCCCGCCAGGGTGCGCATTGCCAAAATCCGTGGTAAAGTTAACACTTTTATTTCACATTCACTAATTTTACAGCATGGTAAAAAAATGAGGGTGGGCCCGGAAAGGCTCACCCCATACGTTTTTGAAGACTGTTTTTATACTCTGAATGAGTGGGTGGATTATTTCACAACATCGTTGAGTTCGGCACCTGCTTTGAATTTCACGGCCTTGCGGGCAGGGATTTCAATTTTTTCCTTTGTGCGGGGATTGATACCTGTGCGTGCTGTTTTCTCAGCAACTGCGAAAGTACCGAAACCGATGAGAGCAACCTTGTCACCTTTGGCGAGCTGTTCGCTGATGGTATTGATGGTGGCCTCAAGAGCGGCTTTGGCCTGTACTTTGGAAAGATTTGCTTTCTCGGCTACGGCATTGATAAGCTCTGTTTTGTTCATAATTGATAATGATTTTGATTAGTTTTTAGGTATTTGCAGCAAATATAAGGGTAAAAACTGAAAGACAAGCTAAAAATATCGTTTTTTTCAAAAAAAACTGCATTTTCACCATTTTTGCCGCAAAACGCCAAAAATCCTAATTGTCAGAAAGAAAATTGACACATCAACCCGGCACGGCGTGCATATCTGTGCTCGCCGGAAAAGTTCTGCCTCTTGCCGAAATCAAACTCGGCACCCACCTGTATGCGCGGTGTGAGGTTCCAGAACAGATTGGCCGTCCAATAGAGTCCGTATTTGTACTCCGCAGGTGAGATTGCCTCGGAGGGAAGGAGGCGCATCTGGCTCATCTGCACGGAAGCAAACAGATTGGGGCGGAAATTGTACTGCACACCAATGTTCCAGCCGAATGCCTCAGGAGCATACATCTGCCCGGGAGCATCGGGGTTGGCGATAAGGTCGTAGTTGCCCACCTGGAGGTCGCCTCCGGTGCCTTCAAAGCCGCGGCCGATAGTGGCGGAGGCGTAAGTGGTGATCCGGGGATGTGGATGTGCCACAGAACTCAGCATCGCGCCCCACCCCATCACATTATGGTTCTGCTCTGCGAGCAGATTGCGGTAGCTCAGGGTACGCAACACACCCGACAGGCGCACATGCTGCCCCTTGGCCCACTCATACTGCACAAAGGCGGCCCAGTCGGGCATCCAGTTGGTCACTTTCTGAGTGTTCACACCATCTACTCCGAGCTGGTCGGAGGGGGTTTCAGCCGACACCGCGAAATACCATTTTTCCTTCACCACAGGCATATAGCGCACCAGCACCGAGGTGTTGCCCACCTTATTGTTAGGCCCCTGGGCATCAACAGTTGGAGGCACCGCCGCCGGGTCGGAGAATGTGGATGAAGCGTAGCCGATGGTAAAATCGTTGATTATCGCGTAGGCTTTCTTGAGGTGGAAATCCCTGGCCTGATAGCCGTTGAAGTTAGCTTCTATATAGAGTTGGTAGTCACCAATAGCCTTGTTGCGCCCTATCACCCGGAAAAATAGGCAAGTGCCGGCCGGTGTGGTTGCGAACTGCCGGCGGCTTGTGGGATCGGGCTGCATGGGGATGAGATACGGGGCAAACGCCGGGGATGTGATGGCACCGCCCCAATCGTAATAGCCGCGCATGCGCACTGCGCCTCCTATGCCCATGGCCAACTGCGCATCCTTGCTCATGAACAGGAAGTAGGGAGCACCGGGGTCCTGGAAATGGCGAAACTGGTCGTAGTAGAAAGTTGCAATCACCTGACGCACCGAGTCAACGTAATGCTGAGTGTCTTCGGGAGCCGGTTTGCCATCGATGAATATCACCTTGTTGGATTTAAGGGTGCTGTCGATATGGGCATCAACCATACTTTTGGATTCGGCAAACGCGCATATAGTCATCATGACCGCGAAAAGGGAAAGGATTCGTTTAAGCATAATAGTGATGTTTTTACATTCTTAAACAGTTGGAACAACCGGATGGTTTCTCTCATCACATAAATTTTGCGTACCTTTGCATTTCGATTACACTTACACATAACTCATACATATGTTCAGAAATCTTCCACCTGTAACCAAAAACCTCATAATAATCAACTTCATAGTGTGGTTGGCCATGTTCATCCTCCCCGCGAGGCTGGGGTTTGATGTTGAGCGGTTCGGAGCTCTGCACTATTTCCAGGCATCGTATTTCAACCCCGCGCAGCTGTTCTCCTATATGTTCATGCACGACAGCCGCAACCTTGCCCATATACTCTTCAATATGTTCACCCTCTTCATGTTCGGTGTGACACTGGAGCGCACTCTCGGCAGCAAGCGGTTTCTGTTTTTCTACTTATCGTGCGGGATAGGCGCCGCACTTGTGCAGGAGCTGGTGTGGGCAGTGACATGGCCCGGCATCTTCGCCAAGGCGCTGGCACCGCTCAACGGCGTCAGCGTAGCCGATATGACAGAGTATCTGAAGGAGAGCGCCGACGAGCCACAGGTGAGAATGATGCTCAACCAGCTTGCCACCATCGGAGCCTCCGGCGCCATCTACGGAGTGCTGCTGGCATTCGGTATGCTCTTTCCCAATGTGCCGCTCTACTTCATGTTTGTGCCGGTGCCCATCAAAGCCAAATGGATGGTGCTGGGATACGGCGTGATAGAGTTGCTGATAGGGATGAGCCAGGCCAACGACGGAGTGGCGCATTTCGCCCATCTCGGCGGAATGATTTTCGGCTTCATCATCATCTGGTACTGGAAAAAGAAAGGCACAACAGGAGGTTTCGGCGGATATGTATAGCTTGCGCACGATTGTCCGGCACCATCCGGCACTATGCAGCCTGGTGGCGGTTAACCTCACCATCTGGGCCTTGTTGCGGCTTGTCACCGTGGTGTCGCCCGCTGCCGGAGTATCGGTTCTTCAGGTGTGCGAACTGCCATGCAGCTTAGGAGGACTGATGCATAGGCCATGGACATTGCTCACTTATTTCTGGGTGCACACCGATGGCTGGCACCTGATACTCAACATGCTGTGTCTGTGGTATTTCGGACTCAAGCTACCACATGGACGCGGATGGAAAATGCAATGGCTCTACATGGCCGGAGGCGTAGGCGGCGGAGTGCTCTACTCGCTGGCCGGAGCCGCCCCCGGCAATATGCTCATAGGTTCGTCAGCAGCCGTGCTGGCCATAGCCGTGGCAGTGACCGCGGTAATTCCCAAACGTAAAATCTATATGCCGGTGCTGGGCCATCTGTATCTGTGGTGGATCACCGCCGCGCTGCTGAGCGTGGATGTGGTGAGCGTGGCGTTCGGCGACTATGCCGGTCATGTGGCTCATCTCGGCGGAGCCCTCACAGGGCTGTGCGCCGGATGGCAGATGCGGCGGTGGAAGTTCCGCACCATCCGCCCGGCAACAAGATTGGGACAGAGCGATATATCCACCGAGCAGATATTGTCCAAAATACGCCGTTCGGGCCATGGGTCATTGACGCCGGAGGAGCGCAGAATATTATTCAAGGTGAGTCAGGGGAAATGAAAAAGCTGTGGCACATATTTCTCGGCATTGTCAACATGCTGCTCGCAGTGGCCATGCTGCTGTCGTCGTTCGGCGGCACGGTAAGCCCCGAAACGAGCGTCATCCCGGCCATGGCTGCCATGATGCTGCCATTGATTCTGCCACTGATGCTGGTGGCGCTGGTGACAAGCGTGTTCATAAGCTGGCGCGCCGCCGTGTTCAACCTTGTGGTGCTTCTGTGCTGCTCGGGTGCCATCCTCAACATCTGCCCGCTCAACTTCAACTCAGGCAAACTGATAGCCGCAAGCGACCCGTCCACACGTTTCTCGCTCATGACCTACAACCTGATGGGCCTCTCCAACTACAAGAACAACAGTGCCGACACGATTTATCCGCGCACCGAAACCGTGGAGTATCTCATCAATTCGGGGTGCGACATGATCGCCTATCAGGAAGCTTACAACCTCCACGATGGCCACTACCCCGAAGTGCGCCCCGAAATGATGGCGCGCCTGCGCGAAACCTACCCCTATCTGGCGCGTGGCCGCAATGCCTACGTGGGGCTGCTGTCGAAATATCCGGTGAAGGAGATTCCGATAAATCTCGCCGACACCCATTCATTTTTTGTGGGGTGCTACGAGGTGGATATCAACGGCACCAAGGTGACAGTCGTCAATGTGCATCTGCAGTCGATAGGGCTCAACAAGGATGACAAGACACTCTATCGTGACCTCACCAAGGGCGAAATGATGAATGTGGACACAGTGCGCAGCACCCTGCTCCACAAGCTCAAGCTGGCCTTCAAGGCCAGGGCGCGCCAAGGCATCAAGCTGCGCCACTACATCAACGAGCTGAAGGGTCCGGTGATTGTATGCGGTGATTTCAACGACATCCCCGGATGCTATGCCGAGCGGGCCATCATGGGTCATGACCTGCACGATGCCTACCGCGAAGCGGGGCTTGGTCCGGCGGTGACATACCGCGCCGACCGGTTCTATTTCCGCATCGACCAGATACTATACAGAGGGTTGACTCCGTTGAAAACAAGGGTGAGAAACAATGGATTCAGCGATCATTTCCCCGTGACAGCAATATTCTCCACCAATCCCGATTTGAATATCAATTAACATTATATGAATAAACTATTAATTTCCGCCACAATGGCTCTGTCAATAGCCGTGGCACCAACCATCCCAACTATGGCAGCAGAACATTCCAACCCATTTTTGCAGCCCTACAACACGGTGTATGACATACCTCCGTTTGAGTCAATAACCTATGCCGACTATATGCCTGCTTTCGAGCAGGGGCTCAAGGAGCGCAATCAGGAGATTGACGCTATTGTCAAAAACCGTGCCACCCCGGATTTCGAGAACACTATCCTCGCGCTTGAGCAGAGCGGACAGCTGCTCAACAAGGTGATGCTCGTGTTCAGCTCGCTCAACGAGACAGACTCTTCACCCGAAATGGAAGCATTGGCCGAAAAAATCATGCCGATGTATTCGCAGAGCAGCGATGAAATCATGATGAACCCCAGCCTTTTCAACAAGGTGAAGCAGGTATATGACCGCCGCAAGGAGTTCAACCTCTCCGGCCCCGAACTCAGAGCCGTGGAGCAGACCTACAAGCAGTTTGTGCGCTCGGGAGCCCTCCTCAACGATGCCGACAAGCAGCAGCTGATGAAGATCAACACTGACCTCACCGACCTGTATCTAAAGTTCAACCGCAATCTACTCAACGATACCAACGCTTTCACCATCGTGGTCAACGATGCCTCAGAGCTGTCGGGCATCCCCGCAGGAAATGTGGCCATGGCCGCCGATGAAGCCAATGCACGCGGCTTCAACGGCAAATGGGTGTTCACTCTCCACGCTCCCAGCCGTCTGCCGGTGCTCCAGTATGCCGACAACCGCGCCCTGCGCCAGAAAATGTATGAAGGATACACCAACCTCGCTTCGCAGGGTGAGAACGACAACAAGCCGGTGATCAACAGCATTCTCAAAGCCCGCGCCCAAAAAGCCAAATTGCTCGGATTTGAGAACTTCGCCGCCTACCAAACCGATAATGTCATGGCTAAAACCGTGGACAATGCCGAGGACCTGCTGCTCAAGATATGGCACCCCGCCATCAAACGGGCCAACGAGGAGGTGAAGGAGATGCAAGCTCTGGCCGACCGCATGGGTGACAACATCACCATCCAGCCGTGGGACTATTACTACTATGCAGAAAAACTGCGTCTTGACAAATACAACATCAACGAGGACCAGGTACGTGCATACTTCCCGCTGGAGAATGTGCGCCAGGGTATCTTCAACATGGCCCAGAAGCTGTATGGCGTCACATTCACCGAGCTGCCCGATGCCCCTAAATACAACCCCGAGGTGAAGGTGTACGATGTGAAGGATGCCAACACCGGCGAGCATCTCGCAGTGTTCATGACCGACTATTTTCCCCGCGCCTCCAAGCGTCAGGGTGCATGGATGAGCGAATTCCAGGGTGCTTTCTCCGATCCCGACGGCAGCTCGCAGCGTCCTATTGTGTATAATGTGGGCAACTTCACCAAACCCGCTGGCGACACCCCCTCGCTGCTCACCCTTGACGAGGTTGAGACCATGTTCCACGAATTTGGCCATGGACTCCACGGCATGCTCACCAAAGCCAAGCTCCGCAGCCAGGCCGGCACCAACGTGGACCGCGACTTTGTGGAACTCCCCTCGCAGATCCATGAGCATTGGGCCATGGAGCCGGAGATGCTCAAATCGTACGCCCGCCACTACAAGACCGGTGAGGCTATTCCCGACTCGCTGATCAACAAACTCCTTGCCGCCTCCACCCACAATCAGGGTTTTGCCACCACCGAGCTGGTGGGCGCCGCCCTCCTCGACCTCCAGTATGGCAAAATCACCGATGCTGACAATGTGGATGTGGCTGCATTTGAAGCCGATGTGGCTCAGAAGCTCAATATGCCCAAAGAGATTACCTTCCGCTACCGCAGCCCTTACTTCCGCCACATTTTCGGCAGTGATGGCTACGCAGCCGGCTATTACACCTACCTGTGGGCTGAAGTACTTGATTCCGATGGATTTGAGCATTTCAAGGAAACAGGTATTTTCGATCCTGCCACAGCCGCTTCATTCAAGGCTAATGTGCTTGAGGCCGGCGGCTCCGCCGACCCGATGGAGCTGTATGTCAAGTTCCGTGGCCGTGAACCTCACGTGGATGCCCTGCTGCGCAACCGTGGCCTCGACACCACTACCGAGCCTTCGCACGATCTCCCGATGCCCGGCGGAAAGTAATATACCATCCATTTTCCCATACACAGCGGGGAGCGACACTATGGCCGCTCCCCGCTGTTATCATATACTATTATTATATGTGGAAGGTCAGGAGTTGGTGCTCACAAACAGGCCCTCGATGAGAAGGTCGCCATCCACCATCGATGCCGGAATAACCACGCTGCCATCCGGAGCAAAATCTCCCGCAGGGATTATCTCCTCGCGATACTGCGGATTGGAATGAAGCTTAGCCTCGCCGGTGAGATTGTAGCCGTGACGCACCTTTATACCGTCGCACCGGAATCCATTGCTCGGCACAGCCCTAACCGTCAACTCCTTGCCAAACGGCACACTGATATTGTCAAGACTGCCGCCGTCCGCCGACAGCACTTCACCGTTGCGGTTGTCGTTGTTCACCCTCACAGCTGGAGCATGGACATTGAGCAGCATATCCACTATCGAGCCTCCATTGGACACGATGCTCTGCGAATCGCCGCCGGGGTCGGAGTTGTCCCAATCCACCTTGAAGCGCACGCGGTAGATGCCCGGAGCCATCTCTGCAGGAAGAGTGAAAACCGGCGGATTGCATGGCGAGTCGGAATCGTCCGTCCTCGGGGTGAACGACATCAGCTCCCCGGGCGCGAATTTGCCATCGTTGTCCACATCCAGGTAAATATATGAGTGCATCCAAAGTCCATTGTAATCAAGCACCGCCTTTATCTCCTCGCCGGGAACCACCACAAACGGGTTGTCGAGCAGCGCGTTATAGAGCGGCACCATGGCATCGGGCACATTATGCACCTCCGCTGTCCGGCCATTGACGGTGATTCCTTTGAGACGGCGGTCGTAGCGCGTGATCATGGTCTGCGACGGGAGATTGATGGGGTAATCCCCCACTCCGGTGCGAGGAGTGCGGTCGTTGGAAATCACTATATCATCGATATATGCCACAAAATCCTCCTTGCAGTCCGACCTCACATCAGGCACCAGCACGAGCGAATAGATGTCCACGCCGTTGTTGGCCTTCACACCAAACACAGCATCCACCCACTCTCCGGCACCCACATCGTTGAGCGGATACACCCAGAACTGCTCCACACGCTGCGACTGTCCGGGACGGTCGGCCCTGTTGCCGAGTCCGATAAGCATCACCCTGCTCTCCAGCGGTTTGTGAATCAGCAGATGCACATACTGCATCTCCTTGCCTATCCGCCAGGGGGAGTTGAGCTGTATCTCAGCACCAAAAGTGTTGGAGCCGTAGCGCGACCGCTGAATACCGAGAATATTGGACGACGGATTGATACTGTCGGCCAGATGGTTGGGCACCACTGCGATGTTGGGGCGAAGCGCTCCGGTGCGGAAAGGGGATTTTTCCCAAGTGTCGTAAGCACCAACGGCCTTGCAATCGGTAGTGTCGAACGATATGGTTTGCGCTCCTGCGCCGAGGCAGCAAGCAGCTGCCGCGAGAACCAATATATTGTGTTTCATAAGAGGGTGTCGTTTAATAAACAGATATGTTATTGATTAGCGGACAGGCACGGCTGTCGGTAACGCTCACGCGCAGATATTTTGCCATCACGGGATCGGTGTAGCTTTGGGCAGTACTCCCGTTTAGCGGGATTATCCGCTTATAACCCACAGTGGTTTGTGCCACCTGGGGAGCCTGCACTGTCCAATGCTCGCCGTCCATCGAGGTTTCGATTCTGAACCCTTTGACACGCTGCCCCTTGGCTATATACTCCTGAAGGGTCACATACCGCAGCGGCTGCGGCTTGTCCCATTGTAGAGTTATCTCGGAAGCTGTCACATCATCCTCCGGTGCCCAGTAGCTGTCGGGATCGCCGTCAATCATATTGCGTGCATCGTAGGTGCGGTTGGCACCGTTGGCGCGGGTGTTGGATGCGTCAATCCGCACCGCCGAAGGGGCGAGGTCGTTTCCGAGCCGGGTACGCAGCATCTTGCCCATCTCCCTGAGCATGGCCACCGATGACTCGGGCAGATAGCCGCTGCGGTCGGGCGGCACATTGAGAATCAGATTGGCGTTGCGCCCCACAGTTTCGAGATACATCTGAAACAGCCGCTCGGCCGTAAGCTCCTTTTGAGTCGGATGCCAGAACCAGCCGGAATCGGTGGCCTTGGCATCACTCTCGCCGGGGAGCCATATCCAGCCGTTCTCCTGACCGCAGTTGCGCGACGACTCCTCGGAGGGGTGGCCGCGGTCAATCATGCACCAGTCGGTTTCGCCGGCAAACCCCGACTCATTGCCGATCCAGCGTGCCTCCTCGCCCACGCCCCACATCACACAATCGGGAGCTATGGAGTGAACCCAGTCACGGAGATTGGGGATATCGTAGTATGTCGAGGCATCCACGCTGCGGGTCTCATTGGCACCGCCGTAGTACCCGTCGCCGCCATTGGCTCCGTCAAACCACATCTCAAACTGGTCGGAGCCGAACTTGGCCAGCTCGTCACACTGCTTCATGAACACATCGCTCACATATTTGTCGGTGCCATAGAGAGCGCTGTTGCGGTCCCATGGCGACACATAGAATCCGTATTTCATATCCAGCTCGCGGGCAGCCTTGGCGAAGTCACGCGGAATATTGGTGGCTTTGGCATACTTGCTGGAGCTCGAGGTGCAATTGTGGGTGGTGGTGGCGGTGGGCCACAGACAAAACCCATCATGGTGCTTCACCACAGCAATGCCACCTTTCATTCCGGCCTCCTTGCAAGCCTCGAGCCATTGCCGCGGATTGGGAGCCTTGGTGGGAGCGAAAGTGGAGGGATCCTCATCGCCATACCCCCACTCCTTATCGGTGTAGGTGTTCATGCCATAATGAAAGAAAGCGTAAAACTCCATATCGTGCCATTTCAACTGGCGGTCGCTCGGAAGCGGAAAGCATGGAGCAGGCTCGTTGTCAGGCAGCTCGAAGTGCTGCTCCCTGAGTTCGAGCCCCTGAGCCGATGCGCACAGCGATGCCATGCAGGCCAAATAAGCAAAAACAGATTTCATTGTCGGTATTGATTGGTTTTTCCACAAAAATAGAAGAAAATGCAGTGAGGGAGCGAATTGAGGTGGTTAATGTTTGTTAACATTAGAAATCCTCACAACATCTTTGCATACTCGCAAAAATTAGTAATTTTGTGAATAATTCTTACTCCAAATTTTTCCGAGATGAAAAAGCATAATTTCTACGCCGGACCGTCGATACTGAGCGAATACACCATTCGCAACACTGCCGACGCCATACTCAACTTTGCCGACACTGGCCTGTCAGTGCTCGAAGTGTCTCACCGCAGCAAAGAGTTTCAGGCTGTGATTGACGAGGCCACAGCTCTTGTCAAGGAGCTGCTCGAAGTACCGCAGGGGTATTCGGTGCTGTTTCTTGGCGGCGGCGCAAGCATGCAGTTCTGCATGGTACCGTACAACCTCCTTGCCAAAAAGGCAGCCTATCTGCAAACCGGCACATGGGCTACCAACGCCATAAAGGAAGCCCGCCTGTTTGGCGAAGTGGATGTAGTGGCCTCCTCGGAGGATAAGAATTTCACTTACATCCCTAAAAACTATGTGGTACCCGCCGATGTGGACTACTTCCATTTCACATCCAACAACACTATCTACGGCACAGAGATGCGCTACGACCCCGAGCTGCCGGTGCGCCTGGTAGCTGATATGTCGAGCGACATATTCTCCCGCCCGATAGATGTGAGCAAATATGACATCATTTATGCCGGTGCGCAGAAAAACCTCGCCCCCGCCGGTGTGACCATAGTGATTGTGCGTGATGAAGCACTCGGCCATGTGCAGCGTGCCATCCCCACTATGCTCGACTACCGCACCCACATCAAGAAAGGGTCTATGTTCAACACCCCTCCGGTGCTCCCGATTTTCTCCGCGCTCCAGACCCTCCGCTACTACAAGCAGCTCGGCGGCATCAAGGCCATTGAAAAGATGGACCTCGCCAAGGCCGAAAAGCTTTATGAAGCCATCGACTCCAGCCGTATGTTTGTGGGGACCGCGGCTCCCGAAGACCGCTCCATCATGAACGTGTGCTTCGTGATGCAGCCTGAGTACAAGGAGCTTGAGGCCGAATTTGTGAGCTTCGCCGGCACCAAAGGTATCGTGGGCATAAAAGGCCACCGCTCTGTTGGCGGATTCCGCGCCTCGCTCTACAATGCCCTCCCGATGGAGAGTGTGGAAGTGCTTGTCAATGCCATGAAGGAATTTGAAGCAAAGCATTGATATGAAAGTACTGGTTGCCACCGAAAAACCGTTTGCAGCCGTAGCTGTCAACGGCATAAGACAAGAGATTGAGAACGCAGGATATACCCTTGGCCTGCTTGAGAAATACACCGACCCCAGCCAGCTTACAGAAGCTGTGGCCGATGCAGATGCTTTGATTATCCGCAGCGACAAAGTGGACGCCGCACTGCTTGATGCCGCCAAAAACCTCAAGATTGTGGTTCGCGCAGGTGCGGGATACGACAATGTGGATCTCGAAGCAGCCACAGCCCACAATGTGTGCGTGGAGAACACTCCCGGACAGAATTCCAATGCGGTGGCCGAGCTGGTGTTTGGCCTCGCGGTGATGGCTGTGCGCAACATGTATGCCGGCACATCAGGAACCGAGCTCAAGGGCAAACGCCTCGGCATTCACGCTTTCGGCCAGGTGGGACGCAATGTGGCCCGCATAGCCAAAGGGTTTGGCATGGAGGTGTCGGCTCTCGACCCTTATTGCCCCGACGAGGTGATGGTGCAGGCAGGCGTCAAGCCCGTGCACTCGGTGGAGGAGCTGTACAAGAACAACGAGATTGTGTCGCTCCATATCCCCGCCACCGCTGAAACCAAAGGGTCGGTTGGGTACAACCTGCTGATGCAGATGCCCAAGGGTGGCGTGCTCATCAACACCGCCCGCAAGGAAGTCATCGACGAGGCCGGACTCGACAAGGCCCTCACCGAACGCACCGACCTGAAATATGTGGCCGACATCAAGCCCGACATCGCCGAGGAGCTGAAATCAAAATTCGACTCACGCGTATTCTTCACCCCTAAGAAGATGGGCGCACAGACTGCCGAAGCCAATATCAATGCCGGTATCGCCGCCGCCAAACAAGTGGTGGCCTACCTGCGCGACGGTATTGACAAATTCCGCGTCAACAAATAATAAATCAAAGCTTTAACTCCAGAAATATGGGAGCCCACGGCTCCCATATTTTTTACACAATCCATCCTATGGCACTTATCATTCCTCAGCAATACAAACAAAAACTTCTGTCAGAAACCACCGAAACAGCTATCAAAACCATCAAGGACTCATTTCAGAAACGGCTCGCCGAACTGCTCAACCTTCGCCGCGTCACCGCTCCGCTGTTTGTGCTCTCCGGCACCGGACTCAACGATGACCTCAACGGTGTGGAGCGGGCCGTGAATTTCCCCGTGAAGCATCTCGGTGACAAACGCGCCGAAGTGGTTCACTCACTGGCCAAATGGAAGCGGGTAAAGCTCGCGGCCTACGATATCGCCCCGGGCTACGGACTCTACACCGACATGAACGCCATCCGCGCCGACGAGGAGCTTGACAATCTACACTCGCTCTACGTGGACCAATGGGACTGGGAGAAAACCATCCTGCCCGCAGACCGCACCGCCGGCTATCTCAAAACCACCGTAGCAACCATCTACTCAGCCATCAAGGAGATGGAGATGATGATATACCGGATGTTTCCGCACATCACACCGCGATTGCCCGAGAATATCACTTTCATCCACTCCCAGGCGCTGCTCGACCGCTACCCGCATCTCACTTCGCAGCAGCGCGAGAATGAGGCGACCAAAGAGTATGGCGCGATTTTCCTGATGGGGATTGGGGCAAATCTCAGCAACGGCGAGCCGCACGACGGCCGCGCACCCGACTATGACGACTGGTCCACGCCCAACGAAGATGGGTTTCTCGGGTTGAACGGCGACATAATAGTGTGGGATTCAGTGCTCAACCGTAGTGTGGAGCTATCCTCCATGGGCATACGCGTGAGCCCTGAGAGTCTGCGTCAACAGCTGAAGATGCGCAATGCCGAGGAGCGGAGCACACTCAGCTTCCATTCCATGCTGCTCAACGGCGAGCTGCCGGCATCCATCGGCGGCGGCATCGGGCAAAGCCGTCTGTGTATGTTCCTGCTGCAGAAAGCGCATATCGGCGAAGTACAGGCCTCGATATGGCCCGACGACCATATCGCAGCCCTCCGTCAGGCCGGCATAACCCTGCTTTAGTCCCGGAGACGCAGGAGTCAGGCCAAACGATTCATTTCAGCTTGGCAAGAGCGTCAGCGATGCGGCGCATCGCCACTGTCACAGTAGCATCAGTATCGTCAACAAAATATGATTGATAGTCCTCGTGCACTTCAACATCGGGGATAATACCTACACCGACAAAATCTGTTCCGTCAGGTCCTACATCATGCTTTGAACAGATATTGGCATACGCAGAGCCACCTATCAATGTTTCCCTGACCCCATTGCCGGTACTACCACCCGTTGCCGAGCCAATAATGCTTCCACGCTTCATACCACGGAACAAGGCGCAGAAATCCTCGGCAGCGGAGAATGTGCCTCCATCCACCAACAGCATTATTGGATTCAAATACAGGCATCTGTCGGAGAATGGCAACATAGTGTGTCCGCTCTCTTTATAAACAGGCTGAATTTCCCCCCACGATGCCAAAGCCGGGACATATCCCGGTGAACTCCACGAAGCCAACGGGATAGGGCCATCGGTGAGATGCTTCAATATATAATCTCCATTACCGGAATTTCCACCAGAATTACCTCTGATATCTATCACCAACGCATCAGTCCGGAGTATATGCGGATATATGCTGTCGAACTTAGACCGGATATCAGAGTCCATAAAATTGGAGATCCTCAGGTATCCAATATTGTTTTCCAGATTTTTGAACACCAAAGTTTCAGGTTCGGCCACACGGTCTGCATAAATTGTTCCGGCAACATAGCGCAATGATAATGGAGCCCCGCCATTAGAAAACTCTATATCAAGAGTATCACCACTTTGCGCCGCAAATAAATTTTGTCCGAAGAATGTGCTGTACTCTGTCCATTGCGGGGTTGACGATGACACCATCGGCGCCAGATAATCCTGACCGAAAGCAATTGGATCCATGCCGTTTATACTCTTCACCTCCAGGCCTCGTACCAATCCCAACCTTGCCAGAGAATCACTAAGCACTTTATCGACATACACTTTGTTGTCAATTTTCACGGTTGTGAGCGGCATACGACTCTGTTCATATCCATACACAAATGTATGCCCGTCGCACAAGTGTGCCGCCATACGCTGCAACAGTCGTGCAACATAATTAAAATCGCCTCCGGCTGCGGCCTCGCGCACAGGTGCTATATTCGCCACATACAGACTGTCCCAATCAAACTTCACACGCTCCATGAACACAAAATTACGCTTGACAGAACTCCATAATCGCGAAAGTCCGAGAATGGCAAGTTCCTCCGGAGACGCATCCTTCAATGGATTGTGTCTCGTGGCATCAATACTGTCGCAGTCTGTCCATTTTCCGGGAACCGAGATCTCGTCGTCGGAAACAGCTCTCATAAAATAAAGCTTACCATCCTTTTCCGGCTCATAGGCATAGATATATATGGTGCCAGTCGCTTCGTCTAAAGTTGCCGCGCTATTTGGCGAATATTTGATGGTGAAATTTTTCTTCGCCACACGCTCAAACAGATGCCGATACTGTTCGGCATCCGATTGAGATAGCGAAGGCACCATTACACGCAATCCTTTTGTCCACCCTTTTCCGCTCCCGCGCTGCCACACAAACCCACCGGCCTTGACATTGTCATCACCGGTATAAGCCACACGACGCACCTCAGCGTTCTTCGCGCCAACCAAACTATTGAATGCGGAGTCAAGCAAGCAAGTATAGGGAACATTCTTGGCTCCTGCCGATAGTGTTGCCAACAATACCGCACACAATAGAATATATCTCATGCTCATTTCAGCTTGGCAAGGGCGTCAGCGATGCGGCGCATGGCCTCGCGGATATTGTCGTCGGAGGTGGCATAGCTCAAACGGATGTAGCCGGGCATGCCGAATGCCTCACCGTCCACAGTGGCCACATGAGCCTCTGCAAGCAGATAGAGCGCGAGATCGGAGGCATTGTGAATTGTGGTGCCGTTGTAGCTCTTGCCGAAGAACGATGACACTTCGGGGAACAGATAGAAAGCTCCATGGGGCATGTTGACTTTCAATCCGGGAATCTGTGAGGCAAGCTCCACCACAAGGTTGCGGCGGCGCTCGAATGCCTGACGCATCTCCTCCACGCACTCCTGCGGTCCCGAGTAGGCAGCCTCGGCGGCTTTCTGGGCTATTGATGACGGGCCGCTGGTGTACTGGCTCTGCAGCTTGGTGACAGCCTTGGCCAATTCCACCGGAGCACAGCAGTACCCTATGCGCCAGCCGGTCATGGCGTAAGCTTTCGACACACCGTTGATCACCACTACCCTACCCTTGAGTTCGGGGAAAGTGGCCATGGAAGTGTAGCTTCCGGTGAAGTTGATATGACGGTAGATTTCATCGCTGAGCACCAATATGTCGGGATAATCCTTGAGCACATCCACCAGTCCCTGCAATTCCTCCTTGGAGTAAACGCTGCCGGTGGGATTGGACGGCGAGCAGAGGAGCACCATACGTGTGCGCGGTGTGATGGCCTCGCGGAGCTGACTGGGAGTGATTTTAAAATCCTGCTCGATACTTGCGGGCACCTCCACGGCCTTACCCTCAGCCAGCTTTACCATCTCCACATAGCTCACCCATGCGGGGGTGGGAATCACCACCTCATCGCCGGGATTGATTGCGCAAAGGATCACATTGCACAAAGCCTGTTTGGCACCGCCCGACACCACAATCTGCTCGGGAGCGACCTCCACGCCCTCGGTGGCGAGGATGTTGGCAGCGATAGCCTTGCGCAGCGACATATAGCCGGGCACCGGAGTGTAGAACGAGAAGTTGTCATCAATGGCTTTTTTTGCAGCCTCCTTGATATGATGGGGAGTGTTGAAGTCGGGTTCACCAACTGACAGGTTGATCACATCCACGCCCGAAGCCTTTAGTTCTGCACTTTTCTGCGACATGGCGAGAGTTTTGGAGGGGGAGAGAGCTTTAATGCGGTTTGAGAGATTGATAGATTGCATTATTTATGTCCTGTTAAAATGGTTTTTATATCGTTGAGTTTGTTGAGTGCCGCCATAGGGGTGAGATTATTGATGTCGGTATGGAGAATCTCATCGCGAATCTGCGACAGCACAGGGTCGTCGAGCTGGAAGAATGACAGTTGCACACCGCCACCATCGCCCGCCGAGGCCAGTTTGGGAGTCGCGCACGAGCCTGACTGCGAGGAGTTGATGGTTTCAAGATGCTTGAGCACTTTCGAGGCACGGTCGAGAATAGCCTTGGGCATACCGGCAAGTTTGGCCACATGGATGCCGAACGAATGTTCGCAACCGCCCTCCACAAGTTTGCGCAGGAACACCACCCTGCCGTCAATCTCCTTGACAGCCACATTATGGTTGGCGATGCGCTTGTAGGTGCCGGCCATCTCGTTGAGTTCGTGATAGTGAGTGGCAAAGAGGGTTTTGGGGTGCATGGTGCCATGCTCGTGGATATACTCCACTATGGCCCACGCTATCGATATGCCATCGTAGGTGGATGTGCCGCGGCCAAGCTCGTCAAACAGAATCAACGACCTTTGGCTCATATTGTTGAGGATAGATGCGGCCTCGTTCATCTCCACCATGAACGTTGACTCGCCAAGCGATATGTTGTCGCTCGCACCCACACGGGTGAACACCTTGTCCACCACACCGATGCGGGCTGAATCAGCCGGCACGAAACTGCCTATCTGGGCCATGAGCACTATCAGGGCTGTCTGACGCAGCAGGGCCGACTTACCCGACATATTCGGGCCGGTGATCATCATTATCTGCCTGGACTCATTGTCAAGTTCCACGCTATTGGTGATATACGGCTCACCCGCAGGGAGTTGTCGTTCAATCACGGGATGGCGCCCCTCGGTGATGGAGAGCGACAGCGAATCGTCCACCACCGGACGGTTGTATTTGTTTTCCAACGCCACCCTTGTCAACGCCATCAGGCAGTCGAGGCGGGCAAGCAGGTTGGCATTGAGTTGAATGGCATGTATATATTCGGCCACCGCCGCCACAAGCTCATTGTAAAGCCTCGTTTCAATGATGGCAATCTTTTCTTGCGCTCCGAGAATTTTCTCCTCATACTCCTTGAGCTCCGGAGTGATGTAGCGTTCGGCATTGACGAGTGTCTGCTTGCGTATCCAGCTGTCAGGCACCTTCGACTTATGGGTGTTGGTCACCTCTATATAATAGCCGAACACATTGTTGTACCCGATTTTGAGGCTCGTGATGCCGGTGGCCTCGCTTTCGCGCACCTGCAGCTTCATCAGGTAGTCCTTGCCGCTGTAAGCTATCTGGCGGAGTTCGTCGAGCTCCGCATCCACACCGGCACGTATCACCGGCCCGCGGTTGAGAGCCGACGGAGCATCCGGTTCGAGTGTCCTGGCTATACGCTCGCGGATGGTGGCGCACGGAGCCAACTGCTCACCGATGGCCACGATAGCGTCCTCGCCGCTCTCCACACATATCCGTTTGACCGGCTCGATGGCTGCGAGGGCACCGCGGAGGGTGACAAGCTCGCGGGGAGTAACGCGCCCCACCGCCACCTTGCCTATCAACCGTTCCAGGTCGCCAATCTGTTCAAGCTGCATCTTCAGCTCGTTGCGGCTGTCGGGGGTGCGGAAAAAATATTCCACCACATTGAGCCTGGCATTGACAGCGGTCACATCCTTGAGCGGAAACAGCAGCCAGCGGCGCAACATTCGGGCTCCCATGGGAGTGACGGTACGGTCAATGACATCAAGAAGACTCTTACCCTCGGGCGACATTGACTCCACAAGCTCCAGATTGCGCACCGTGAACCGGTCCAGCCGCACATATTTCTGCTCCTCGATGCGGCTTATGGAGGATATATGCGATATCCGGGTATGCTGGGTGATGTCGAGATAATGCAGGATGGCGCCGGCGGCCACAATAGCCCCGTGCATATTGTGCACCCCGAACCCCTTGAGCGAGTTGGTCTGAAACTGCTTGAGAAGTCGGTCGGTGGCCGACTCCCGGGTGAACACCCAATCGTCGAGCTCAAACATCAGATAGCGGTTGGAGAGCTGCTCACCGATAGAGCGCTTTTTGCCGCGCTCCACAAGCAGCTCCTTGGGCGAGAAGTTGGCCAGCAGCTTGTCCACATAATCCATAGTCCCCTCGGCGGCGAGAAATTCGCCCGTGGAGATATCCAGGAAAGACACGCCCACCTTACCCTTCGGCTCGCAATGGATGGCGGCGAGAAAATTATTCTCCTTATGCTGGAGTATATTGTCGTTGATCGACACACCCGGAGTGACGAGTTCGGTGATACCACGCTTCACAAGCTTGTTTTTCACCGTTTTGGGGTCCTCCAGCTGCTCACATATGGCCACCCTCTTGCCGGCCCTCACCAGCTTGGGCAGATAAGTGTCGAGCGCATGGTGGGGAAAACCCGCCAGCTCCACACTCGAAGCCGCCCCGTTGGCACGGCGCGTGAGAGTGATGCCGAGAATTTCGGATGCTGCGATGGCATCATCCGAAAATGTTTCATAAAAGTCCCCGACCCTGAACAGCAATATGGCATCGGGATGCTTTTCTTTCATCTCGAAATACTGCTTCATCAGCGGTGTTTCAACAATCTTCTTCGCCATCTTTGCTGATTATTTCTTTCTGTTCACAAAAGTACTAATATCCTTTTTAAGATACCATTATTTTATGAAATTACCCTCATTTTTTTGTTTTGACACACGCTCAATCAGCTCGCGCCACTGTGGCCCGATTCTGTCCACATCGTACATATTTGCCTTGTCGTAGGCCTTTTTGGACTCTTTGTCGCGGTTCTTATTGCTGTGGATGGCCTGGGAGAGCGCACGTACAAACCGCCGGTCCTTCCCATTTCCTATCAACCGGCCACCCGAATGGTCAATGATTGACTTCAAACCGGATGACACGTTGAACGCCATAGGTATATCGCCGTAAGCCATACCCTCAATCAAACACATGCCAAACCCCTCGAATTTGGATGTCAGCACCACGTATTTAGCTTTGGCATAATATCTTTCGGGGGCATCGGTTGCTCCGGCGAACTCCACATCATCAAGTCCGAGCGAAGATGTGAGCGATTTCAATTCATTCCTGCGGTCACCATCGCCCACTATCACAAGCTTCCACCCCCTGCGGTTCTTCACCTGCATCCATAGCTTTATCAACAAATCCACCCGCTTCTCCTCGCTCAGCCTACCTACAAAAAGCACCTCATTGCGCCGGTCTTTCCACGCGGCGACTTTCACATTGCCAAAGCGCGGCGGAAGCGGGTTAGGTATGGCGATCACTCTTGCCCCACCATCGTCCAAGCGGCAGAATCTGCTGAACTCAGATATGTATGGCTCACACAGCACCACAACGGCTGCGCTGCTGCGATACATGGCAGTGTAGCGGGTGCGGAACAGATCCAGGTAATTGTTGTAGTGACGGCATATTCCGAGCTTCTGCTTCCAAGCCCAGCGACGCCGACTACGCGGCGATGCACTCTTGACAAAAGGAAGGTTCCAGAAATTGAACCGTTCATACCCCGGCATCCCATGCAGACACGAAACCACCGGCACAGATTTGTCTCTCTGCTCATTGAATACCACCTCAGCTATATTGAGAAACATCCCTTGGTTGAACACCACTGCAGGGCTCAATTGCTCAACAAGCTGATTGTAGAACGCCACATTCTCCGCCGGAACTTCCGAAGGAAATATGTGATGCCCCGCAATCGCCTTCGGCAACGGCGCCTCTTTCTGTCCGGTGAAAGAAACGGTGTGAACATTGTAGTATCGGCTCAACCATTCAACCAGAATATTGGTGACAGTCTCGATGCCTCCGAAGCCGGGGTAAAGATTGAGTACAAACAGTATGTTTGTCATTTGATTTTGCTTACTAAATGCTTAAAATAAGAGTTCCAGCGATAGCGGATTTTCATAAGCCGCAGCCAGGTGCCTACCCCCACATCGCCAATCCCGACCTTTGTGGTGCCATCCAGCAGAAGTTGACGCAGCTGCATGATATTGTGATACTCGCCGGCATTGAGACCATGAAAATAAACATAGCTTTTCAACGCTCCTACAGCCCCTTTCACTGCTGTCATCTTCAGCTTACGCTTCTGCTTAGCCGTAAATCTATCGTCTTCAGCCACAAACCGGTAGCGACCGAGCTGGGCGTTCAACAAATCCTTTTTGGTGGGAAAAGGACACCCCGACTGTGTGATGCTACCGCTGCGCAGACAATAGAAGTAGCACCCTTTCTCCACATGAGCCACGCAAGCACAGTCGGCAAGCCATTTGTACATCACGGCGTGATCCTCATGCACTTGCCCTTCAGGGAATTGACGATGCTCAAAAAAGCTGCGGTGAAACAATCTCACGCATGAGGACGCCGTGGCTTTATCGGCCAGGATGTCGTATGCGGCCTGACTTCCCGACAGAATCACGGTGTTGCATTTCTGCCCCACTCCCTCGCTGGCCTCGGGAACAGCCTCATCGATATCAACTATTTTGAAATCGCAATAGGATGTGTCAGCCTCATCCGCCAGCAACGGCCTCAGCATAAGCTCATACATATCGGCAGTCACGAAATCATCGCTGTCAACAAATCCCACATACAGACCTTTGGCATGCTTCAACCCGAAGTTGCGCGCTTCCGACAATCCGCACACATCGTTCACGAGCAGCTTCACATCGGGATAGTCGCGCTCACACTCCCGGCAGATAGCCAGCGAGTTGTCAGTGCTTCCGTTCTCCACAAGGATTATCTCGAGATTGCCGGCAATGGTCTGCGCCACCAGCGATTCAACGCATCGTTTCAGATATTTCTCAACATTGTGCACCGGTACAATAACCGTCACCAGATACTGTCCGTCAGCCCTTTCAGCAACGTGTCCGCTCATAGCCTGTCATTTTTATCGGTTAACAACAACGGACACAGATGCCAAAGCACCTTGTTGGCACGCTGCAGGCGATAATCCCAGTCCGAGGCTCCGAGATCGCGCTTCATGGTGGCTATAATCTCGTCCTTTGTCTGCTGCGAATACCGCTTCTCGCGCTTGATTTGCTTCACGAAAAGCCCGTGGCGCATAGCCTTGCGGTACCACCCCACCGGATAGTTATCCTCTATATATTTCATCACCTTGATATCTTCAAACTTGATGTTTCCCGACTGAATACCTCTCACTGTGGTATTGCTGTCATGAAGTCTGTAGATATTCAATTTCTTATATATCTCGATATTCTTTCTGCCGCCTATCAGCATGGTCCAGAACAGCCAGTCACCGGCATTCTTCATCTTGCCACACCGCTCGAACATCCCCTCCTCCACAGCATCCCGGCGGAACACTGTACCACTGGCATTATACACATAAGTGTGCCAATACATATTGTGCACAATATAGCTGTCGCCATCAAGCACACGGTATCCATCCTTGTTGGATATATGCCTTTTCTCCCATCGGTCGAAATCCGTGTCTGTGATTCTTCCTTGTGAGTCCACCACATCGGCACCGGTGAAAGCGAGCACAGCATCAGTATTCTTCTCGAGCAACTCCACTGCGCTGCTCAGAAACTCGGGCTTCGCACTGTCATCTGTTTCAGCTATCCACACATATTTGCCGGAGGCCAATGCCACGCCTTTCTGCCATTGCTTGAACGGCGAGCCGGAGTTATGCTCGTTATACTCTATGAGTTTCACCTTGGGGTGATTTCTGTACTGTTCGATAATTTCCCGGGAATTGTCGGTAGAGCAATCATCAAGAATAATCACCTCATAGTCTTCAAAGGTTTGACTGAAAATGGAATCCATACGCTCAGTCAGATATCTGGCATAATTATAGTTAGGTACAACGATTGACACTAATGGCATGACTGGAGTTCTGTGGGTGTTTAATACTGTTATGGATTAGTGCAAAGATAAGCAAAAACTGCCAATTATCGGCTCACACACAACATATCATGTTGATTTCTATCTGCCATCAGTGTTTTCTACGCTTCAACGCCTTATCCACCTTGAGAGCCAACTTTATCATCGGCATAAGCCGTTTGCAAAGTTTCCTGGTGTGGGCCAGTTCCAAATACACATCCATAAGCCCCTTGGATTCAAACAGATGTACTTTGTCAGCAATTTCCGACACCATCGCAGGAAATAGTTTTTCACCGGCTGCGGCACGCTCGGTGGCGCACGCCTGAGAGTTGGAAAGCCCGTCCATGGCAAATACGCTCACCACCATCGGCAGATGCAGCGTTGTGCAATTGTCATACACTATCTTTTGGCAAAAGAACACCCAGTCCGACACTATCTTGTAATCCTCCCGGTAGGGTGTGTCCCTGAGCAGCGAGGTGCGGATGAAACTCGCCGGATGAGGCAGTGAGCAGGTGCGGAGATACTGAATTGTCACTTTGTCGGGGTATCCGTAATGCTTGATAACACCACTTTCGGGATAGTATAGCTCAAGGTCGCCATACACGATGTCAGCAGCACCAAGATGTCTGCTCACTTTAGCAAGCACATCGCCGGAGACCAATCTGTCGCCGGCGTTGAGAAACAGCAGATATGCGCCGGAGGCATGCGCCACACCCTTGTTCATGGCATTGTAAACACCGTTGTCGCTTTCAGAGCAGGAGAATGCCAGCCTCTCCCGGTTCTCCTCAATCACCTCGCGGCTGCCGTCGGTGCTTCCACCGTCAATCACTATGTATTCAAAATCCGCACCCTCTTGACATAGCACGGAAGCCATTGTGCTTTTCAACCCCTCGCAATCATTGAAGTTGATTGTCACAACAGTTATCAACGGGCTCTTGGATTTTGGCGATGCAGACATAATTATTATCGATAGAGTGATTCAGTTCACAAAAATAATCATTTCCCCTGAGTTTTCTCAATAACCGCCTCACAAATCGATTATACATACAAAACAAGCCGGGGCACTCGATTGAGCGCCCCGGCTGTGTTTTATACAGTCGGTAAGGATTAGTCCTCGAGGGTGCAGATGGAAACGCGGTTCCAGCTGTTTTCGGTGAACATTTCACCAATACCTTCACCATCGGCAGTGATACGGTCAGCTTTGATGCCATACTTGTTGACAAGCATTGTCTTAACCGATTCAGCACGGGCGGCGGCAAGTTTCTTGTTGAATTCGAGGTTGCCGTCGGGAGAAGCGTAACCCTTGATAACAACCTTTGATTTGGGGTGGTTCTTGAGGTAACCGGCTACCATCTCTACATTGGGCTGCTGGTCAGCGGTGATTTTGGAGCTACCTATGCGATAGAAGATGTAGCGAACAGAGGTGAGCGAATTGTTGACTTCCTTGATCACTTCGGGCTTCTTGTTCTGGCAGGCACTGAGTTCCTGACCGAGAGCCTGAGCGCGGGCAACGGCAGCTTCACCGGCGGCAACAGTGTTGCCGATCTGGGCGCGGAGAGCGTTAACCTGGTCGTTGAGCGCGGCAACAGCGGCAGGGTCTGCGGGAGTTACACACTGGAAACCGGGGCCGAAGTTGTAGCTCACGGAAGCGGCAATGTTGAAAGTGGCGCGGGTGGCATCGTAGGCTGCGGAGGTGTATTCCACATCAAGCGGCTTGTTCTTAGTGCCGGTCATGTTCCATGCAACGTAAGGCTTGAGCGATACGGTGAGGTTCTGGCACACATTGAAGTTGAGGTTCAAGCCCACTTTGGTGACGAAATAGTTTTCGTCCTGAGCAGTGTAGCTGAACGGCATCCAAGTGTTCTTGGAATAGAAGTCGTGGCCCCAGCCTGCACCGGCGGTGATTTCGATGTCGAAGAAACGGGGACCGTCGCAACGCACACCACCAATCAGGTTGAACAGGTTCACTGAACCGTACATGCCGAAATAGGCACGGTCAATGGCTGTACTGCTGCGACCGTTGGCATAAAATTCAGTGTCACCGGCGTATGCCACCATGGGATTGTTCCACGAAGAGGTGTTGACCATCAGCATACCCTCGGCACCTACCGCGAAGGCGGGAGACACCTGCTTCTGAATATGCAGACCAAACATGCCGCGCATTGATCCAAAGAATGCATGACCGGTGAGGGGGGTTGTGGCACCACCATCAACGCCTACCGACCAGTTGGAACCAAACGAAGGCTCTTCCAGTACTTGCTGGGCCTGTACAGACGCCATGCCGAGCATAGCTGCAGCAATGAGAAATAACTTTTTCATTTGAGAATATTTAGTTAATATTTACATTTTGTCGCAAAGATAACGCTTTTTATTAAATTTTACGCTTACATTGTTAATATTATTACAATCAAGTCGCGATTTCGTTCAGTTTTATCTGCAAAAATATAAAATCAATGTGCACTCCGGAAATCCCGGAATGCACATTGACATTAGTTTATATATCTTACACCTGATCAGAAATTGCTCTGAATCTCGGCATCTTCTTCGGCGGCGGTAGGCTTGATGTTGGGCTCTTCGAGGCCGTAATGCTTCCTGGAGTCAAGCATCTTGAGATACAGCGCCATAATCAGTGCAAGCACGCCCAGGGCGGCAAACAGCAGCATAGGCCATGTATAGTTGTAGTCCATCGGGTCGGTGACGCCGCTGTTGGTGGCTGTCAGCACTTTGCCTATGAGGATGGGGAACAGAGCCAGTCCGATGTTCTGTATCCAGAATATCAGCGAGTAGGCCGAACCGAGGAAGCGGGCATCCATGATTTTGGGCACCGAAGGCCACAGCGCTGCGGGCACCAGCGAGAAGCTTACGCCGAGCACCACGATGGCGGTGAACGCGAGTGCCATCGACGGCACTACGGGAAGCACCAACGCGAATGTGAGGTGACACACTATCATCAGCACGGCTCCGGCTATGAGCATCGAGGCGCCTTTACCCTTGCGGTCAAGGAAATACCCCAGAAGCGGAGTGAGCACCATGGCTCCCATCGGGAACCAGCGGAATATGTCGCTCGCGGTGGTGGCATCGATATGGAGGGTGCACTGAAGCATATTGGCGGCATAGCGCTGGAACGGGAAGATGGCCGAATAGTAGAGCACACAAAGCAAAGCCACAATCCAAAACAATTTGCTGCGGAATATGATGCCCACATCGCTCATCTTGAACTCCTCCTCGGCGGGGTCGTTGCCAGCCTCACGGTTTTTGGCTATCTCATGATCAAGGCGTGTGTCGAACACACAGAACACCAGATAGTTCAGCAATCCTATCACGAGTAGCGCCGCGCAAAAGCCCACCGGCACCACCACATTGGGATCAACCATACCGAACCATCCGCTGGTGGACAAACGAGGCGACAACGAGAATATGGCAAACACACCCAGGCGGGCTATCGCCATCTCAAGGCCCATGGCAAGTGCCATCTCTTTGCCCTCAAACCATTTGGCTATGGCTTTCGACACTGTGATACCGGCCATTTCGCAGCCGCAGCCGAAAATCATGAATCCAAAAGCGGCGAGCTTGGCAGAGCCGGGCATGGCGGTCCACCATGAGCCGAGCCACTGCTCGAATCCTGTGCCGGCAAACCACGGGCTGACGGCATAGAACTTGATGCAAGCCCCGACTACCATCAACGATGCGCTGAGGGTGCCGGTGAAGCGAACGCCCATCTTGTCGAGGATTATACCGGCCACAATCAGGAAGCCGAACACATTCAATATATACTCCGCTCCGGCATAGTAGCCGAACGCATCAGGACTCCACCCGCGGGTGGTTTCCACAAGTGCCTGCAAGGGCGACATCACGTCAACAAACATATAGGCGAAAAACATCATGGAGGCTATGAGAAACAGCGCCGTCCATCTTGCCCAGGCCTTATCGTTGAGTGCTACCTGTAATTGTTTGGTCATAATGATGGTTTATTTAAAACAAATTGGCCACAAATTTAATGAAAAAATGCTGTGGGATGGATATAATTTCGTATTTTCGTGCGCATAAACAGTAAATTTAATTACATTTCATGCCCACACACACTCCCTTCACCCTCGACAGAGTGGTGCGTATGGTGATAGCCATCTGCCTGTTTCTCGGCATCCTGTGGCTCATCAACACCCTCAAGGCCGTTCTCCTGCCCTTCTGCGTGGCCTGCCTGCTGGCCTACATGTGCGAGCCGTTTGTGCAGTACAACCGCCGGCTGCTCCACCTCAAAGGGCGTGTGATTGCAATATTCGTCACTCTTTTCGAGCTCACATTCTTTGTGTGCGTGCTGTGCTATTTCCTTGTGCCGCTTGTGGTGCAGGAGATGGAGCAGGTGGGCGCGGTGCTTCACAAATATGCCACCGAGGAGCTGAACATCAGCATCATACCTCAGGAGATACAGCGGTTTGTGCGCCGCAACATCGACCTCCATGCCATCTCCAATATGCTCAGCAAACAGGAATGGCTATCCATCATCGAGGAATCGCTCAGCACCACCTGGGCCATCATCTCCGGCAGCATCTCCCTGATTCTCGGGGCCATAAGCTGGTTTATCGTGGTGCTGTATGTGGTGTTCATAATGATTGACTACGACCGGCTGTCGGCAGGATTCAAAAACATGGTGCCCCCCAAATACCGCCCCATAGCGTTCAAACTCGGGCGCGACATCCAGCAGAGCATGAACCACTACTTCCGCGGACAGGCCCTGGTGTCGTTTATCGTCGGCATTCTCTTCTGCATAGGATTCTGGATTATCGGACTGCCGATGGCCATAGTGATGGGACTGTTCATCGGACTGCTCAACATGGTGCCCTACCTCCAGCTGATATCCATTGTGCCGGCAGCCATCCTGTGCCTTGTTTACACAGCCTCGGGTCAAGGCGACTTCTGGACCATAGCAGCCTGCACCACAGCGGTGTATTGCATAGTGCAGCTCATCCAGGACCTCTTCCTCACGCCCAAGATCATGGGCAAAGCCATGGGACTCAACCCGGCCATAATCCTGCTGTCGCTCTCCATCTGGGGCACACTGCTCGGAATGATAGGGCTCATCATCGCCCTACCGCTCACCACATTGCTGCTCTCCTACTACAACCACTACATCATCGAGCCGCAGGAGCATCACTGATTCACCACACGGGCTCCGCTCCAGCCATGCTCTCTGAGGATGGCCACCGCCCTTGCAGCATCATGCTCCAGCACCCACAGGCTCACTCCGCCCACGCTCGACGCATCAAGCGGCAGCAGAGTGCTCATCAACTGATTGCTGAGCGACGACTCCACGCCATTGTTGGCAAGCAAGTCGTGCGCTATGTGCGCATCAATGTCATTTTCAAACACATAGATTCTCACCAGATTCTCACTCTTGCCCATATCACTGATAATTATTAGGGGTGTTTAATGAATATTTCGTTTGTTGAGCTCCGCCTGATATCTCCGGGCATTGGCCTGATGTGTGGCATAATCCACCGCGAAATCATGGTAGCCCGAGAAGTCACTCTTGGCACACATATATATATAGTCATGCTCGGGAGCATCAAGCACAGCCTCGATGGCGCTCTTCGACGCCACACGTATCGGACCCGGCGGCAGACCCTGCACCATGTAGGTGTTGTACGGCGAATCAGTTTTCAACACATCACCCGCAATACGACGAAGGTCAAACCGGCGCGAAGCGAACTTCACCGTCGGATCGGCCTGGAGACGCATCCCCTTGCGCAGCCGGTTGATATACAATCTGGCCACCTTGCCGCGCTCATCGGCCTTGGCAGTCTCCTCCTCCACAATCGAAGCCACAGTAGCCACCTCTACAGGCGTCAGCCCCAGAGCATGCGCACGAGCCACACGCTCGGCATTCCACCATTCATTGCGATAGCCCACCAGCTTCTCCACAATTCCCGATGCAGGAGCAGTCCAATACACCTCATAGCTGTCGGGCAGAAAAGCAGCCGGCCACTCCTCCGGCTTCACAAATCCGTTGGCAGGAAGCACACGCGCACAAGCCTCGGCAAACTCTGAAGCAGTGCACTCAGTGTTGCGCGTCACAGCCTCACAAAGCCCCTCGAATGTGCGGACATCGTGCCACGACACTTTAACCGGGCTCTGCCTCCCGGTTTTAAGCCGCCGGGCAGTCATAATCGAGCGGTCGCCATGACCTATCCGGTAGGCTCCGTGGGCATTGTCTGCCACACCACCCTGCATACGCCAGAGCATCATCACACGGTTGGTCTCCGCATCGCCCAACTTGGCCGCCAGCGAATCGCGGATAGCATCCGCCGAACTGCCTCGCGGCACATACACCCACACATCATCGCCACGGTGGCCCTGCAAACAAAAACCGGCCACCACACCCAGCAACGCCAGCACCGACAGAACAGCTATCAGCCATCCAAGGCCAAATCGCCGCTTCTTCGCACCGCCCTTGCGGGTCACCTTTTTACCTTTTTTATTTTTATTCGAAATCATATCTACAAAAATAAGCATTACGGCAATCAAAAACAAACCAATCTACATCGCCCTACCAATCAGCATATTGCACACAACCTCAAAAAAAACATTCACAAAACATTTGCACCAATCAAAAAAACTTCCTACATTTGCACCACAATAAGGCAAAGAGCCTGCCAAGGAGAGGTGGGTGAGTGGCTGAAACCACCAGTTTGCTAAACTGACGTAGGAGCAATCCTACCACGAGTTCGAATCTCGTCCTCTCCGCCAAAATCATTGCGAAAAACCCTGTAAGTGAACTATTTACGGGGTTTTCTATTTTAGCATATATCCTCCATTACCCACTAAGAAAGACATCCCCACACTTCGGGCATTGGCTGTCAGTGGCAAAATTGCCAAAACAGACATTGGGAACCAATCACAGCATAACAACATCATACCGACAGCACAAACTGTCGGTATGTGTTTTTCAGATTCACAAATTTGTGAATCTAAAAAACTATCGTTAACTTTGTGTCGTTAAATAGCTGATATGATAGTCACTTTTGAACAGACCTACCTCAAGGAGTTATATGAGAACGGTAAGACTTCCGATAAGAAGCACCGTTTTCAACCGAGTATTATCAAAAGGTACAAAGATAGAATCAACTATCTGATGAAGGCGACTTCAAAAGAGGAACTTTATCCCATCAAGTCCTTGCATTTTGAGGCTCTGCACGGTGATAAGAAAGGGCTATTTTCGGTAAAAGTCAACGACCAATACCGTATTGAGTTTTCCTTGACTGAAAATTTTGAAGAGCCAATACTGACTATCTGCAATATTGTTGAACTCTCAAACCATTACGACTGATATGATAACACTTCCGAACATCGACCCATCAATGATTGCAAACAATCTGACTCCTTTTGAGCCGACTCACCCCGGAGAACTTATACGCGATGAGTTGGAAGAACGACATATGACCCAAGTCAAACTTGCGGAACAAATTGGAGTATCTCCGTCATTGCTGAATGAGGTTGTCAACGGCAAACGTGGCGTGAATACAGAATTGGCTCTTTTGCTCGAAGCGGCGTTAGGTATATCCGCAAATATGTTTTTGCAACTTCAGGCAGACTACAATATGCAGGTTGCAAAGTCTGACTCAACTTTCATGAGCCGTCTTGCAAATATCCGTAAGATTGCCGCAGTATTATAAGATACAACGCCCGAACCTAACCAATGTTACCAATCGTCTTGGTCATCATATAGGTCACGGTCGAATTCGAGGTCATCCAATTCGTCGCGCAGGTCATCAAGTTCGTCTTGTATATCCTCCCACTCCTCCAGGCAGTCAATTCTGTCCTGAAGCTCGTCAATACGGTCTTGCAGTTCATCGTAATGGTCAGACATCACATCTGTGTCATCCAATCGCAACTGCAATTCATCGACACGCTCCTGTAAGGCATCCACATCCGGTTCGTCCACGCCTGACGCCAGATAATCCTCATGGTCGCAGTCGTGATAATGCTGCGGAGGATCATAAGTCCGCTTCGGCTTGCTTGAAAACATATCGCACACGGCGTTGAACAGGAAAAAACCTCCGAGAAAATTCCATAAGCCCATAAGCATCTAATTTACAGATTCCAATAAAGGCCACTATGGCCTTCATGCACAAAAATATTCCTAATATGGGCAACAATAATGCTCCTGATAGTTAAATTTATTAAATCAACAAAAATCTTTTTTGGCGGCCGGAAGTTGCAGGAATAGGAAATTTACCCTATCTTTAAGGCGTAAACAGAAAATACCATGCGCAGGCTTTCCACCATCACTGCTTTAATAGCACTCGTTGTCGCTCTGTCCGCCTGGGGAAAGGATGACGAAAGAGTTGTGATTGAGAATCTCAATAACCATTTCACGCTCGAACCCGACAAGGACCGCACCAGAATTGTGAGCATCAAGGAGCAAAAATCAATTGGTTACAAAGCTCTGCGCAACAATGTGACCGCCTATGCTGCCACCGGCTACAACGACTATGTGAAGGTGAACAGTGCCAAAGCCAAAGGAGCCAAGCCGATATACGGTTCCGGCACTACGGCGGGGATTTTCTACGATGACAGCCGAATGTGTATAATCCCTATAAGAATTGAAAAGGCGGGAGAAAGCACCGAAGCAAAATTCGAGTGTGTCAATTCGCGCCCCGAAATGGGGATAAGCATGTTTATCGGTGAGCAGTATCCGGTTGAGAATTATCATCTTACCGTGACAATACCGATAGAGATGCGCGACATCTACAATATATCTGTCACCAACCTTGCCGACAGCTGCTACACCATAGCCCGCGACTCTTCGCCCGACGGCAAATGGTGGAACATAACACTCTCGGCCTCCAATCTGCCGAAGCTGTCACTGCCCGATGGAACACCGCCGGCACGCGCCGCACTCCCCTACCTGCGCCTTACCGGGATGTTTGCCGATGTCAACGACTACTATTGTCGCATGAGCCAATACGCCCAACGCCCTGACCCGCAGATAGCAGCCGTTGGCGACATGGCCAAGCAGATTACCGGGCAATGCACCTCTGAGAGAGACAAAATAGCCGCTATATTCCACTGGGTCAACGATAATATCCGCTACATAGCCATTGAGCACGGCGAGCTTGGCTGGGAACCCGACCTCGCCTCATCGGTGCTTGAGAAACGGTATGGCGACTGCAAAGGATCGGCCAACCTGATCAAGGAGATGCTGAAGGCGGTGGGAATCGACGGACGCCTTGTGTGGATAGGCACGGCGGAGATTCCCGACAAATGGACCGACTATCCGATGTTCTCCACCGGCAACCATCAGATTGCCGCCGCAATTCTCCCGGGTGACTCCATTCTATATCTCGATGGCACCGTCGGTGTGGCCGACCTCGGCTATTACTCGCCCGGCATCCAGGGGAAACAGACCATTATAGAGAACGGCGACCAATGCATTGTGCATCAGGTGCCGATGATGCTGCCGGAGTGGAACGCCGACGAAGTGAGGGTGGACTACACCATCCGCGGCACACAGCTTGTGGGGAAATACACCGAAACAGTGAGTGGCTCTTACAAATCCTCCCTGCTCAACCGCTTGCGCAGCACTGACCAACATTCCCACACCAAACTTCTCAAGCAGTATGTCAACGAGGGAAGGAAAAGCTGGAGCTTCGACAGCATAGCGGTGACAGGCACCGAGCCCGACAAAGGGCCGGCTGTGGTGACGGCTGCAGTGACCCGCAACAATGCTCTCCAGCAGGCCGTCGGCTACTACTATGTGGCACTCGACTTGCTCCCGTCGCTGGGGTCGATGCTCTACGACCTCAAGGAGCGCACCGCGCCGGGATATATAAGCTCCAACCACCGCATTGTGCGCCAAAGCACCATCCAGCTCCCCGACACAATGCAAATAAGTCAGCTGCCCGAGTCGTTCTCCGTAGCCAACGATTGTATGAAAGGCACTTTGCACTATACTCTGGCCAATCACACCCTGACCGCCATCCTGACAATAGACATGAATCAAGGAATCATCCCCCGCAACGAGCTGGAGAGATTCAACAGCGACATCCGCGCCCTGCGCAAAGCCGTCAACAACAACATAATAATAATAACACCCAACATATCATGCGAATAACATCCATCACCGTGGCCCTGGCCATAATCGCAGGCACCTCATCGGCCTCTTCCGCCGCCAATGTGAAACCCGACACCAAATTTTTAAAGGAAGTAGCAGCGGAAGTGTGGGGCATGACCATGCCTGAGTTCAACGCCGCCACCCCTGTGCCCGACAGCTTGGCGCAAGGTGCCGGAGCCGTGATAATAGCGGAATACAACAGTCTTGATGCACGGCGCATCGAGTCGTCACAGCTGGGCAACTTTGTGGATGTTGACCGCCATTATATAGGCGAAACAACGGTGAACCATATCAACCGGTGCATGGTAAAAATCCTGGGCCAAAGCGCAATTGACCATTTCTCCACATTCTCGTTCAGGCCCAAAGAAACCGTGAATGCAGGCAACGGCATTGTAATCAACGAATACAATCAGGCCTTCGGCGCGAGAATCCACAAACCCAACGGCACGATAATAGATGTGGACACCTCCCAACCGCTCACCGAAACCGAAGGGAAAAACGAAAAAGCCGTGAAGCACAAAATCGCCATCCCCGGCCTCGCGCCCGGCGACATCCTTGAATATTTCTACTACACAAGACATTATATGTTTGGCAACCAAGGGTTCAGCACCACAATCAGCTTTGTGGCCAAGTATCCCGTGCTGAGCTACCGGTTTGACGGGGCTTTCGATGGGACTCTCACCACCGAAATCAGCACATTCAACGGCATCGAAGCCAACATATTCAGAGAAATGTCCAACGACACACGCAACATCCTGACAGTGCATCTGCGCAACATTCCGAGGTTTGATAACCCCGGCTGGTGCAACACATCAAGGCAGACACCGTTTGTTCGCCTGAGCATCAAGGACAACCTGTCGCGCATATTCGGCACACCCGAAAGTGCTCGACGGGCCGGCATATATTTCAATCTCCCCGCACCGCTGATTATGGCGGAAGTAGCCGAGAAGTTTGAGAAAACACAGATAGCACGACCCGACGATGCCATGGCATCCAATATCGTCAAGGAGTATCAAAAAGCACACCCGCAATGCTCCGAGGGCGAGCTCGCAGATGTGGCGTGGTTAGCAGCCAACTATGTGGCCAATGTGTCGAAAGAGAATTTCAACGACTGGAGCGTGGTGTGTCTCATGAAAGATATACTTGACAAATGCAAGCTCACCACCGAACCCAAACTCGCCGTCACCACTGCCCACTCCGACATCCCGGTGGACAAAATCACCTCCTGTTCCCAGGCATCGCCACTGCTCATTGTGGGCGACAGATACTACGCGAGCAACATTCTGGGCACCCAGTTCACCCCCGGCGAGCTACCCGATAAATTTCACGGCGAAACGGCCTACACTTTTGATGGCAAACGCGCCAAGGTGTTCACCAACATCCAGCTCTCCACCCTCACCCTCCCCGACCATCCATATCGCGAGAACACCTCCAATTTTGATGTGGATGTGACAATTCCCGATCCCGACGACACCAAACTGGATTTCACCTACAAACTCACCGCCAAAGGTGCCGGAAAGAGCGGATGCACTGTGCTCATGGCTCCAGCGGAGATGGTGGCTGAAACAGAGGATTTTCTGGAAATGCCCGACAACAAACGCTCCACACGCAACCTCTCCGACCTGACCGAAGCATTTGACAAGCTGAAAAAAGAGCTGTACAAATCCAAAGCCGAAGACGATCTCGGACTCGAAAACGCCTCCATCGACACCGTCATTGTGGCCAACTACGGCTATCTCCCTGCTGCCAACAAACTTGAATACACTGTCAACGGCAATGTGGACGAACTGCTGTCAACCACCGGCAACGACCTGCTGATAAAAATTGGAGCGTTCACCGGTGCCAACCACGCCAACACCGACCTTTTCACCACCACCCGCGACATCGACATCTGCACTCCTCGCTCGGGACAGAAACGATGGACCATCAATCTCCACATTCCCGAAGGTTATTCCGTTGACCCCGAGAGTCTGGAGCGGATGAAAGTCAACATCACCAACTCCTCCGGAATGCTCTATGCGCAAGGCAGCTACGACAGCGACCTCCAGATTGTCAAGCTGTCGGTAATGACCATCAACGCACGGCGCGTGCACCCCGCCACACAATGGAGCGATTTCCTGCAATTGAAAAAAGCCGCCCGCGACTTCTCCGACACCATGCTCCTGCTCCGCGCCAATTAAGAGCCTGTCCTAAAATATATTGGGATTAGTTTTGGCGATTGAGGTGCGCGGCGAAAAACTCCAGCTGGGGGATGATTGATTTGCCCCAGTAGGCAACGTTGTGGGCACCGGGCGAGGTGCTGAACCGGTGCGGGATGCGCATGGCGTTGAGCGTGGAGTCGAGCGCACAGTTCACCTCGTAGAAGAAATCCTCTGTGCCGCAGTCAAACACTATGTTCAACTGTCCAGGCTTGAGACCTTTGACAAGCGACGCCACTGTGTGGGAGCTCCACAGCTCCGGATTGTTGTCGCGCTCACCGAGCGCATCCTTGATATTCCATGAGCCGGGCCACGGAGTGAAGTCAACGCCTCCGCTTGTAGAGCCGGCGTTGTGAAACATGTCGGGGTGGCGCATGGCAAGCCACATAGCGCCGTGGCCACCCATGCTCAACCCGGTGATGGCACGGCTTTCGGGACGCGCCAGAGTGCGGTAGTGGGTGTCGATAAACGGCAGCAGCTCACCGGTGATGAAGCTTTCCATCTGCATATCCTTCCTCACGGGCGAGTCAAAATACCAGCTGTTCATGCCATCGGGGCACACTATGATGAAATTATGTGCCGTAGCCAGGCTGTCGAGATTGGCCACAGTGCCCCACGAATTATTGTTACCGCCGTGACCGTTGAGGAGATACACAACGGGAAAACGCACGGTGGTGTCGCAATCATACGCCTCCGGTAGCGTCACATTCACATTCATGGCCCGAGGCAGGAGCTCCGAGGTTATTTCCACCACATTCAGCCCCGCGCGAGCGTCGGCGGGACGGAAAGAACTGCACACTGCGACAAGCGCAATTATCAACACAACGGCAACTGATAGTTTTTTCATGACTTGGTAAAATGTTATTTCAGCATAAAATTATTATTTTTGCACCACAAACGCAAAAAATATTATAATGAAAATAGGAGTCATTGTGGCAATGAGCAAGGAGCTTGACCTGCTTTTGCCTCTCATGGAAAACGCCAGTCAGCTTCAAATCAACGGATTCACATTCTATTGCGGCAGCATTGGCCGCGCTGACATCGTGGCCATGAAATGCGGCATAGGAAAGGTGAACGCCGCCCTCGGCACATTTGTGATGATAGAAAACTTCGCTCCGAAACTCATCATCAACACCGGTGTGGCCGGCGGCACCGGAGGCAATGCCGGCATCCTTGATGTGGTGGTGGGCACACGGATTGCGTATCACGATGTGTGGTGCGGCCCTGAAACAGAGTGGGGCGACGCCGCCGGATGTCCGCGATTTTTCCATACCGCCGACTTCGTCAACTCGCTGCCGTGCATCCACGAAGGCGATACCGTGAAGCACGGCCTCGTATGCTCCGGCGACATTTTCGTGAGCCGCCCCGAGGATGTGCAGCGCATCAAGAGCCTATATCCCGATGTTGACGCCGTGGATATGGAGTCGGGAGCCATTGCCCAGGTATGCTACCTCTACAATGTGCCTTTCGCCTGCATGCGCGTGATCAGCGACACCCCCGGAGCCGATGACAACATAGCCCAGTATGAAAATTTCTGGGAGGAAGCGCCCAAGCACACTTTTGACATGCTCCGCCAGGTTATCCACGAACTCACCCTTAACGAAAACAACAATATAGAGTGGAAAAAATAGCATCTTTCACCATCAACCATCTCACCCTGCTGCGCGGTGTGTATCTGTCGCGTAAGGACACCACACCATCGGGCGATGTGATATCCACTTTTGACATACGCATGACCGAGCCCAACCGCCAGCCGGCATTGTCGCCCGAGGCACTCCACGCTATGGAGCATCTTGCAGCCACATTCCTGCGCAACCATCCGCAATGGGCCGGCAAGGTGGTTTACTGGGGCCCGATGGGGTGCTGCACCGGCAACTATCTGCTGCTGTCGGGCAACTACACCTCCAGGCAGATTCTCCCGCTGGTTATTGAAACCATGGAATATGTGGCCGGATTTGACGGCGAAGTGCCCGGTGCCACGCCCCGCGACTGCGGCAACTACTCCTTCATGGACCTCGCCGAGGCCAAACGATGTGCCCGCCAGTACCTTGACCAGGTGCTGCTCTGCGCCACCGATGCCAACCTCAACTATCCCTCCGAGTGAAAGATATCCCCCACATCCGAGGCAAATACTATATAGCCGGATTGATAGCCGAAGGCGAACATGAAACCCAGGACTTCAAATACGCCATCAGCGACGCCCGCAAAATAGCACGCTCCATATCCGCCTTTGCCAACAACAAAGGCGGACGGCTTCTTATAGGCGTCAAGGATTCCGGCGCCGTGGCAGGAGTGCGCAACGAGGAGGACATATATGTGGTGGAAGCTGCCGCGCAGCTCTATTGCCGTCCGGCGCAGGAAGCACGCTTCACGGCATTCACCACCGAAGGCGGAGCCGTGGTGATACGCGCCGAAATCGCCCCTTCGCCACAACGCCCCGTGCAGGCACAGGAGCCCGACGGCTCATGGAGAGCCTATTTCAGGGTCAAGGATGAGAATATCATGGCCCACCCGCTGATGGTGCGCGCCTGGCGCAAAGCCACCGACAACAGTGGGATGGTGGTGAGCCTCAGCGAAGCCGAGCAGGCAGTGCTGCGCCATCTCCGTTCCACCTCCTCATGCACCGTGGAGCAGCTCATGGTCGCCGCCGGCCTCAGTCGCCGCACAGCCGAGGATATAATAGTGCGTCTGGCCACCCTCGATGTAGTGCAATTCGTGCATCGCCGCAACGGATTTGAGGTATGCGTGAAGCCGGAATAATCATTTTTGAGTATGGCTTGGTGCCGTGCGCTTCCCAAAATACTCATTTTTTGGTATTGCCACCCTTGCGCAGTCGCACTAATTTTGTATCCGGATAAGTAAACGAATAAGATAAATGTAATCTATCGCAAAGCAGTGCGACCGCTGAGAAGCCGGCCGCACTGCTGCGTTTCCGTTCATGCCATCTCTAACGTTACATGAATAAGGGGGAATATTTTTAGGGAATGATTACCGAAAATCAACATACAATGTGTATTTTTGCATAATTATAACCATTCACCCAATGGACAGCAAACAACGAATACTCCAACTACGCGACGAGCTCAACACTCACAACCACAACTACTATGTGCTCAACTCCCCAACTATCAGCGACAAGGAGTTTGACACCCTGATGCATGAGCTTGAGACTCTCGAGCGCGAGCACCCCGAGCTGGACGACCCCTACTCTCCCACCCACCGCGTGGGCAGCGACCTTAGCCACGGATTCGAGCAGTGGACCCACACCCGCAGGATGCTGTCGCTGGGCAACACCTACTCCGTGGAGGAGGTGGATGAATTTGTGCGCCGCTGCCGCGAAGGGCTTGGAGGCGAACAGTTCACCATTGTGGGAGAAATGAAATTTGACGGCACCTCCATCTCCCTCCATTACTCCAACGGCAGACTTGTACGCGCTGTCACGCGAGGTGATGGCGAGAAAGGCGACATTGTCACCCCTAATGTATTGACCATCCGCTCCATCCCTCTTGAGCTCAAAGGCTCAGGATGGCCGCAGGAATTTGAGATACGAGGCGAGATTGTGCTTCCATGGGAGCAGTTTGACCGCCTCAACGCCGAGCGCGAATTCAATGAAGAGCCATTGTTTGCCAATCCGCGCAACGCTGCCTCCGGCACCCTCAAGATGCAGAACTCCGCCGAGGTGGGCCGCCGAGGACTGGATGCATATTTCTATTATCTCCTCGGCGACAACCTCCCTTGCAACAATCACTACGACAATATGATGGCCGCCAGGGAATGGGGGTTCAAGGTGAGCGACGCCATGACACTGCTCCACAGCATTGACGATTTGGACAAATTCATATCCCACTGGGACACAGCTCGCAAGCAGCTGCCGGTAGCCACAGATGGTCTTGTATTCAAAGTCAACTCGCTGCGCCAGCAGCTCAACCTCGGCTACACCGCCAAGTCGCCCCGATGGGCCATAGCCTATAAGTTTCAGGCCGAGCGGGCTCTGACCCGGCTGAAATATGTGTCGTTTGAAACCGGCCGCATGGGAGTCATCACACCTGTGGCCAACCTTGAGCCTGTGCTTCTTAGCGGCACCATCGTGAAGCGGGCATCGCTACATAACGAAGATATAATCAACGCCCTCGACATCCACGAGCACGATATGCTGTACGTGGAGAAAGGCGGCGAGATAATACCCAAAATCACCGGCGTGGACACAGACAGCCGCACTTCCGGCGCTCCTGCGGTGCAATTCGTGAGCCACTGCCCTGCCTGCGGCACCCCCTTGGTGCGAGTGGAGGGCGAGGCCGCATGGATGTGCCCCAACCGCTGGGGGTGTGTGCCGCAGATCACCGGCCGTGTGGAACATTTTGTCGGACGCCGCATGATGAATATCGATGGCATCGGTGAGGAGACAGTGGAAACACTCTACCGCCGCGGGCTGATCCGCGACATCTCCTCGCTCTATGACCTCCGCCCCGACGACCTTGCCAATATGGAAGGGTGGGGTGAGCGCAGCGCCGAACGTGTGATTCAGGGCATAGAACAGAGCAAGGAGGTGCCGTTTGAGCGTGTGGTGTATGCATTGTCCATCCCATATGTGGGCGAAACAGTGTCGCGCCGCCTGGCACGCGCCGTGGGCAACATCGACACCCTCATGGCCATGCCCGAGGAGCAGCTTACAGCCATCGAGGATATAGGCCCCCGCATAGCGCAGAGCATTGTGCAATATTTTGCCGACGAGCGCAACCGGCAGATTGTGGAACGGCTCCGTAAGGCCGGGGTGCAGATGGCTGTCAGCGATGAAGCTGCCGCCGCCCGCACCGACCTCCTCGCCGGAAAATCAATAGTGATAAGCGGCACTTTCACTCTTCATTCCCGCGACGAATACAAGGAGATGATAGAGCTGAACGGCGGCAAAAACGTGAGCTCAATATCCAAGAAAACAGATTATCTGCTGGCCGGAGCCAACATGGGCCCCGCCAAGCTTGAAAAAGCCACCAAGCTTGACATTCCCATAATCTCCGAGCAGCAGTTTCTTGAGATGCTCTCTCCCGACAGCAACAGTTAATTAACAATCAACTATTTATATTTATGAAAAGAATCAAATTAATCGCAATCGCAGTAATGGCCGTGATCTCATTCTGCACCTTCCAAACTTCTGCCCAGTTCCGCTTTGGTCCGCGCATTGGCTTGAACATCAACCAACTGCACTTCAACGACCGAGCATTCTCGTCCGACAACCGCGCCGGGTTCAACATCGGTGCGATGGCCGAATTTACAGTGCCTGTGCTTGGCGTTGGTGCCGACCTGTCGGTGATGTATGTGCGCCGTGGCACCAAATGGATGGAAGACAACGAGATACACCGCAGTGGCCGCGACTATATTGAAATTCCCATCAACTTCAAATGGCGCATCAACATCCCGGCTATCAACAAGATAGTGCGTCCCTACCTCACCACCGGACCGAGCTTCGCGTTCCTCACCAGCTCGAGGGCTGTCAACGATGCCTTGCGCAACAGCAAATACGACACCTCATGGAACTTCGGCTTCGGCATTGAATTTCTCCAGCGTCTGCAGTTTGGCGCATCCTACGGTCTGGGCATGTCCAAAGCCCTCAAGAGCACCGGCACTCCCGAAAGCATAGGACTGGAAGGCCGCAACCGCTACTGGACCATCAGCGCCGCCTATATGTTTGGTCTGTAACCGATAACAAAAGAAATATAGATACAAGGATATAATGTCCGACAACAAACCCGTAACCGGCCTTACCGACGAGCAGGTGCTTGACAGCCGCAGTCGGTACGGCTCCAACCTCATCACACCCCCTGCGGGTGTGCCTCTCTGGAAAAAATTTCTCCAGAAATTTTCCGACCCGCTGATTATAATACTACTCGTGGCAGGAGCCGTGTCCATTGGCATCTCCTGCTACGAGCATTATGCTCTCCACCAGGGAGTGGAAGTGTTTTTTGAACCGGTGGGTATTTTCATGGCCATCATCCTCGCCACAGGATTGTCGTTTTGGTTTGAATTCCGCGCCGACCGCGAGTTTTCGCTGCTCCAGAAAGTGGACGATGACGATGCAGTGGCAGTGCTCCGTGCCGCAGGCGTCACCGAAATTCCCAAACGCGATGTGGTGCGCGGCGACATTGTGATACTCTCGGCGGGCAACGAGGTGCCGGCCGACGGCGAGCTTATTGAAGCTGTGTCCATGAGCGTGGACGAGTCCACCCTCACCGGTGAGCCGCTATGCTCCAAAACCACCGACCCGGCGCAATTTGACTCCGAAGCCACATTTCCGAGCAACCACCTGATGCGCGGCTCCAAAGTGATGGAAGGGCACGGCAGGATGCGCGTGTTTGCCGTGGGCGACAACACTGAACACGGCCATGTGTTCCACGCTGCCCAGATCGACAACTCCGTCACCACCCCGCTTCAGGAGCAGCTCAACAGGCTCGGTGCCCTGATATCCAAGCTCAGCTATGTGGTGGCCGCATTGGTGCTGGTGGCATACGGAAGTCTGTTCCTCCTCAACAATCCATGGCAGCCGATGGAGTTTTTCGCCCATCTGCTCAAGGGGGTGATGATTGCAGTGACCCTCGTAGTGGTAGCTGTGCCCGAAGGATTGCCTATGGCTGTGACATTGAGCCTCGCCTACTCCATGCGCCGTATGCTCCAGACACAAAATCTTGTGCGCAAGCTGCATGCGTGTGAAACAATGGGTGCCACCACTGTGATATGCACCGACAAAACCGGCACCCTCACACAAAACCGTATGCAGGTGGCCCACGCGGAGTTTTTCGGCGTGGATACCCCCGACATATATCTCGGCATGGCTCTGAACTCCACTGCCCAGCTTGACTTTTCCGGCCCGCAGCCCAAAGTGCTCGGCAACCCCACCGAGGGAGCTTTGCTCCTGTGGATGCTTGCCAACGGCACCGACTACAGAGTTCTGCGCGAGCAGTGCACCGTAGTTGACGAGCTGCCGTTCTCCACCGAGCGGAAATATATGGCCACAGTGGCCACCACTCCCGATGGACGCACCATGCTCTATGTCAAAGGTGCCCCCGAAATTGTGATGGGACTATGCTCCACCATGCCCGACGGAGCATCACAGCACTCTGTCAACCAACTGCTTCTCGACTATCAGGCCCAGGCCATGCGCACCCTCGGGTTCGCCTGCCTGCAGCTCATCCCCGGCCAGAAAGCCATTGAGGGCGGAAAGCTGTTGGCCGATGGCCTCAACTTCCTTGGAGTGGTGGGGATTTCCGATCCCGTCCGCGCTGATGTGCCCGATGCCGTGCGCGAGGTGCTTGACGCAGGCATAAATGTGAAGATTGTGACCGGCGACACTCCCGGCACCGCCAAGGAGATTGGCCGTCAGGTGGGTGTGTGGAACGATGCCGTGGACTCCGACCGCCACATCACTACCGGCCCGGAGATTGCAGCCATGCCCGACAGCAAGCTCCGCGAAGTGGCTCCCGATTTGAAAATCATTGCCCGGGCACGCCCCATGGACAAGAAGCGTCTTGTGGAAGCTCTGCAAAGCCGCAACCAGGTGGTGGCTGTGACCGGCGACGGCACCAACGATGCTCCGGCCCTGAAAGCCGCTCATGTAGGATTGTCCATGGGCGACGGCACCGCTGTGGCCAAGGAAGCCTCCGACATCACCATCATCGACAACTCGTTCACATCCATAGGCCGCGCAGTGATGTGGGGGCGCTCGCTCTACCTCAACATACAGCGGTTTGTGATGTTCCAGCTCACTGTCAACGTAGTGGCATGCCTGATAGTGCTCGCCGGGTCACTGATGGGGATGGAATCTCCGCTCACAGTCACTCAGATGCTGTGGGTCAACCTGATAATGGACACCTTTGCAGCCGTGGCCCTCGCCTCGCTGCCTCCGTCCAACAGTGTGATGAAAAGTCCGCCGCGCTCCCGCTCGGCATTCATCATCACCCCCTCGATGTACCGCGCCATCCTCGGCTCAGGACTGCTTTTCTTCGCCATCCTGCTGGGCATACTCTATTGGTTTGAGCACACACATTTCACCTCGCTCACCCAACTGCTGTCGTCGCAATGGATTGCCGGCAACAAAGGTCTCACGCCCTACGAGCTGAGTGTGTTCTTCACTATCTTCGTGTTCCTACAGTTCTGGAACATGTTCAATGCCCGCGCGTTCGCCACCGGACGCTCTGCGCTCCATCTTGGTGGTTGCCGCGGATTCCTGCTCATTGCGCTCGTGATACTGGTGGGACAAATAGCCATCGTCCAGTTCGGTGGACGGTTCTTCGGAGTATATCCGCTCAGCCTCACCGACTGGTGCATCATCATCGCTTCCACATCCGTGGTGCTGTGGATAGGCGAACTTTCAAGATTGCTCAGGAGATGCTGAGACGGCGCCAGAACGGCACCACCAGCATATAGCAGAGCGACACCAGCAGTGCCATCAGCACCGCGTAGATGATGACATCGTTCACCGTCACCACCATGCTCTCCACCGTGCCCACCACATACATCACCAGATAGGTGGATGTGGCCACGATGCCCAACACATATATTATATACTCCACCACCGATGCTATGCACCGCTTGCGTTCCGGCAGGCGGTGCAGCACGTTTTGTGTGAACCATGGCGACGGCGGGGCCTGCAGTGCCCCTTTGTGCATCATGTGCCTCAGGCGGCTGTCGAGTGCGTCATCAGTTTTATGCAGATTATCAGGATTGTTCATTTCAAGTCATTTAGAGCCTTGGCCATTTTGGCTTTGGCACGTGATAGATAAGATTTAATGGTGCCCTCGGGCATATTGGTGATACGCATTATATCCTTTATAGGCTTGTCCTCGAGGTAAAAAAGCACTATCAGGGTGCGCTCGGCAGGCGACAACGCCTTCAGCCCCACCTGGATGTCGTGGCGCATCTCGGCCAGGCCGGCATCATCGCGGCTGTCGATTGTCAGCTGCGGCAAAGCCTCGTTCATCGGCAGCTCGCTGCGGCGGCGCAAGATGTTGGCATACTCCCGGCAGGCTATCGCGTAGAGCCAGGTGCCAAACCGCGACGCACCTTTGAACGACTTTATCGCTCCGTAGGCCTTGATGAAGGTTTCCTGCGCGATATCATCGGTGAGCGAGGCGTTGCCCATGGTGAGGTTGAACACAAACCTCCTCAATCCGGGGCTGTATTCATCCACGAGCCGCCCGAATGCGCGACGGTCGTCAACCGCCACACATCTGGCAATCAGTGCTATTTCCTCAAGTTTGCTCAGCATCGGATGTCTGAGTTCTCATCGGTGTCTTCAAACAATGGAGTGCTGTCCATCCGCTCCCTCTGCCGGGCATCACGGCGGTTGATGATATATGTCACACCGCGGGCCACTCCTATAAACAACGGAATCAGGCCAAAGGAGGCAAGCGGCTCCATATCAACGCACAGGAAGAATGCTATTAGGGCCAGTCCCCACCCTATCCACACAATAGCCGAGCGTGGTGTGTTGGTGTTGCGCCCCTCCTCGGCCAGATAGAAGCTGTCGGGGAGCTGCATCCCATGGTCTATGGCATACTCCATCACTCTGTAGCGGTCAAGTTTGCGCCTACGGAGATACCTGAATATCAGCATAAACACCAGCACCGTCACTATCGCCGGCATTGACAACCCGAGCACCACAGCAGTCAGTGCCACGATATTATCGCCCACCTCACTAACAAATGCGTGGCTGTTTTGCGGCGGGGTGATGGTCATCACCGTAAGGCTGTTGATCGAATCGTAGCTCAGACTCACATCTTTGCCCCGGTTAATCATTTCCTGTGCCAGGGAATGGATGTCGGATATATCCGCCTTGTCCACAATCTCCACCGAGCGTGTTCTTTCGCTGTCATCGCTGCACGACTGCATCACCACTCCGAGCAGTGCGGCAGCCAGCGTTGCAAGAATCAATAAATGTTTTTTCATATAATGCGTATAGTTTTTTTGTTTTCATCGGTTAGACGCGGTTAACACTCCAAAAAGTTGCACCTGCCACACAAAGTTACTAATTTTGTGGTTATATATGAATACCTATCGCTTACTTCCAGTATTGGCAATATTCATTGCCATAGTATCTTGCGGCCACAGCGACGCCCCATGCGCCGTGGAGGTGGACATGGAGATCCCCGCGCAGACCATGGGCGACTCCATCGCCGCCAACATGGGATGCGTCAACGCCGCCCAGACCATTGTGGAATGGCTCGCCTCCGACCGTCCCGCCAATCGCACCTACGCCATGCAGCTCACCCAGAGGGTGGCCTATGCCTACGCCGACTCCATGCCAAGGTTTCTCAACGCCATCGATTCCGTGAGCACCACCCTCTCCCCTGAGCGAAGAGCAAAAGTGCTGCTGCGCACCTGCGATCCGGAATATCTCGGCCACCTCGTGAGTCAGGATCCCAACGACTCCATCCTTGTGCCCATCATCGAGCGTGTGCTCGCCCTGTCACCCAACGACCTCGCCCGCTTCCGTCGCGGATATCAACATTGATTCTCAACCTATTGCCATGCTCACCGTTGCCCAATATTCCAAACTCATCAACGAGCATATAGCTCGCATCTCCTACCCCTCCGAGCCCAACGGCCTTTATGAACCGATCCGCTATTCGCTCGATGCCGGCGGCAAGCGCATACGTCCGGTGCTCACCCTCGCCACATGCGAGGCTTTCGGCGCTGACCCGCTCCATGCCATCAACCAGGCTCTGGGAATAGAGATGTTTCACAACTTCACCCTGCTCCACGACGACCTCATGGACCATTCCCCGGTACGCCGCTCGCGCCCCACGGTGTATGTGAAATGGGACGAACGCACAGCCATCCTGTCGGGAGACGCCATGCTCACCATGGCTGGAATGTTGATGCGCGGCGGCGAGGCTTCCTCGCTTCCGGCACCGGCGTTGACACAACTGCTCGACCTCTACGACCGCACCGCCATGGAGGTGTATGAAGGACAGCAGCTGGACATGGACTTTGAGGCGCGCAACGATGTGGCGGTGGAAGAGTATATGAATATGATACGGCTCAAAACCTCCGTGCTCCTCGGATGTGCCTGTCAGCTCGGTGCCATCATGGCCGGTGCTTGCGATCCCGATGCCAAAGCCATGTATCGCTACGGCGAGTTGCTCGGACTGGCTTTCCAGATGCAGGATGACTACCTCGACACTTTCGGCGACACCGAAACTTTTGGCAAACCGATTGGCGGCGACATACTCAATGAAAAGAAAACATGGCTGCTAATCTCGGCTATGCACCGCGTCCACGACCATTCGCTGGCCGACGCGCTGATTCTCGACAACCCTGCCGACAAAATTGAGGCCGTGAGAGATATCTACCGGGTCCTGGGCCTTGACCGCGAATGCAGGCAGATGGTGACCCGCTTTTCATCCGAAGCCATTGCATCATTGCCGGAATCTCTGTCACAGGAGGCAATGGAATTTTTCATGTCACTGGCCCGCAACGCTGAAACCCGCACCAAATGATCATCGACACCCACACACATCTCTATCTCCCGGAATTTGAGGAAGGGGGATCTCCCGCAGTGAAGCGCGCCATAGAGGCAGGCGTGGAGCAGATGATATTTCCCAATGTGGATCTCACAACCGTACAACCCATGAAGGAGCTGCACCGGTTGTTTCCCGACATCACACATATAGCCATGGGGCTGCACCCCACCGAAATAGGATCCGACTGGCGCGAACAGCTTGAGCAAATCCACTCCTATTGGAACGATGGCACCTCCTACGTGGCTGTTGGAGAGGTGGGTATCGACCTCTACTGGGATGCCACCTATATCGAGCAACAGATGCAAGCGCTTGAGCAACAGATGCAATGGGCCATGGACAGCGGCAAACCGGTGATTATCCACTGCCGCAACGGATTGGACCAGACATTGGAGGTGATGCGCGGATTTCACGGCATCACAGGAGTGATGCACAGCTTCTCAGGCACTGAGGCCGAAGTGGAACGTGTACGCAACGTGGCCGATATGTATTTCGGAATCAACGGCATTGTCACATTCAAAAATTCCAAGTTGCGCCACACTCTCCCGGCCATCACCACCGAGCGGCTGCTGGTGGAAACCGACTCCCCCTATCTCGCGCCGGTACCATACCGTGGCAAGCGGTGCGAGAGCGCCATGCTCCCCTCCACCGTGGCACATATAGCGCAGGCTCTGGAGCTGCCGGTGGCCGACATCGAAGCCGCCACAACCGCCAACGCCCGCACACTCTTCCACATCTGATTCACTTCCGATCACACTCTTTTCACAACCATCCGATAACCATTCAACATTCCACATACATGATGCTTCTTAGCGGAGAAAACATTATGCTCTTAGGGTCGGTGCTCCTGTTGGCAGGAGTTCTGATCGGCAAAACCAGCTACCGCACCGGACTGCCTTTGCTGCTGGTATTTCTGATTGTCGGGATGTTGTTTGGTTGCGACGGCCTCGGCATACAGTTCGGCGATATGCATCAGGCACAGATGATAGGCATGGTGGCTTTGTGCATCATCCTGTTTTCCGGAGGTATGTCCACCACCATCACATCCATCCGCCCCATCCTCGCGCCCGGGCTTCTGCTATCCACAGCCGGAGTGCTTATCACCGCCCTGGTCACAGGTCTGTTCATATTCTGGCTGTCAGGCATATCATGGACCAACATCCATTTCGCTCTGATACCATCGCTGCTGCTCGCCGCCACAATGTCCAGCACCGATTCAGCCTCGGTGTTCGGCATTCTCGGAGGACAAAAAGTGAAGTTGAAGCATAACCTCCGCCCCATGCTTGAACTTGAGAGCGGATCCAACGACCCTATGGCTTATATGCTCACCATCCTGCTGATTGAAGCTACAACCCTTGACGGCACCCTCAGTTTCGCCACCATACTCGGACAGCTCGCGCTTCAATTCGGAGTCGGTGCAACCATGGGAATTGCCTTGGGATGGGCCGCAAAATGGCTGATATTGTTCTACCGCAGCATTGGCCGCAACAGCGGCGGCGAGGATGCCGGACAGGCCACAGCCATGATTTCAATACTCATAATAGCTCTGGTATTCTTTACGTTCACAGCCACCACGGCTATCAACGGCAACGGATATCTGGCTGTATATATCCTTGGCATAATGCTTGGCAACGCGTCCTTGCCATATCGCCGCAGCATATCCAAATTCATGGACGGACTCACCTGGCTTGCCCAGATTGTAGTGTTCCTGATGCTCGGACTGCTTGTCAACCCCCACGAGATGCTGTCGGTCACCGCAGTGTCACTTCTCGTGGGCCTGTTCATGATTTTTGTGGGTCGCCCGGTCAGCGTATGGCTATGCCTGCTGCCGTTCCGCAAAATAAATTTACGCACCAAAACATTCGTTTCATGGGTTGGTTTGCGCGGTGCTGTCCCCATCATTTTCGCCACATACCCGGTGGTAGCCGGTGTGCCCGGAGCCGGACAGATATTCAATATTGTGTTTTTCGTCACACTTCTGTCACTGCTTCTGCAAGGCACATCCGTGATTGCAGCGGCACGCAAGCTCAAGCTGACAGACAACTCAGCAAAGGATGAACCCGACTTCGGCGTGGAGCTGGCCGACGAGCATCCCACCTCGCTCCACACTCTCGTGCTCACGGAAAAGCATCTTGCCGAAGGGAACACTCTCGGCAACATAACACTTCCCACCGGCGGACTTGTCATGATGATAAAGCGCGACGGACGCTACATAGTGCCCAACGGCAAACGCCGACTCCAGACCGGCGACACTCTCCTCATCATCAAAGAATCGGATCAGCTGTAGAGGAAGCGCTTGATTGACCGCTTGGGGGTTTTCTCAAACTCGCTTGCGCGAAGCTGCACCTCATCGATTTTTTCGTAAGGCGCCACCTGACGGTTCACCTCCTCGCGCACCTTCTCCATCACCTTGGGCATCATCTCGTGGCTCAGACCCACCTTGTCCATAGCCTCATAGTCGGGATACACCAGTGCCACAAGCTTGTGCCCCCGCTGCACCACAAGACTCTCGGCCACATAAGGCATATTGTTGAGCTTGGCCTCAATCTCCTCCGGATAGATATTCTGACCGTTTGCGCTAAGTATCATGGTCTTGCATCGCCCCTTGATGAAGATGGTGCCGGCATTGGATATAGTGCCCATATCGCCGGTGTGGAGCCATCCGTCCTTGTCAATCACAGCCTCGGTGGCCTCGGGATTCTTGTAATAGCCGCGCATCACATTCTCGCCTTTGACGCAAATCTCGCCTGGGATGTAAGCCTCGTTGTCGCTCTCCACCTTGGAGAACATTATTCCGGGGAGTGTGCGCCCAGCCGACCCTAAAATGAATTTGTCCCACGGGGTGTAGCTGATCAGCGGCCCGCACTCGGTCATGCCAAACCCTACTGTGAAATGGAATTTGATGCGGTGCAGAAACTCCTCCACCTCAGGATTGAGCGGCGCACCGCCAACTATCACCTGCGAGAACTCACCGCCAAACGCTTCGGTGAGCTTGCGGCATATCTTGCTGTAAACGCGGGTCCGCAGGAACGGCACCGCAAGCATCCTTCGCATGGCGGGCTTGGAGATGACGGGCAAGATCTGCGAGCGATACATCTTTTCAAGCACCAGCGGCACGCACAGAATCAGATTGGGACGGACCTCACCGAGCGCCTTTACCAGCAGCTTGGGCGACGGCAGTTTGCCTAACACTGTGACATGGGTGCCTACCGCCAGCGGCACAAGCATATCAAACGCACACCCGTAGGCATGAGCCAGCGGCAAAAACGACAACGCCCTTGAGCCGCGGAAATGAAGCTTCGACGCCGCCCCGAACACCACATTGCCACACAAATTATTGAGCGTCAGCATCACACCTTTGGAAAATCCGGTGGTGCCGGAGGTGTAGTTGATTTCGGCCAAAGAGTCGGCATTGAAAAAGCGGTATTTCACATCGTTGGCACCATAACCGTCGGGATAGAGCTTTGAAAATTTCTTGCTCAGCTCACCCATCGCCTTCTTGGCCTTGCCGCTCACCTGCGGCTTCTCGGCAAGCACTTCCGATGTGTCGATAGATATGGCATACTTCACCCCCGGCATCTTGTCAAACTCCAGATGCTCCCAGATGGCATCACCGACAAACAGCATCACCGAGTCGCTGTGGTTGATGATATGCTGCGCGTCTATAGGGTTGAAGTCGTGCAATATAGGCACTACAACGGCACCATAGGTGAGGGTAGCCATATAGGTGACTATCCACTGCACGGAGTTTTTGCCAAGCACCGCCACCTTCTGTCCGGGCTTTACGCCACACTCCTTGAAAAACAGATGGGTGCGGGCTATCCTCCGGGCAAGGTCGCCGTAGGTCAATGTGTTACCTTCGCTGTATTGCGACAACGCGGGCAGCTCCCAGTTGGTACGGAAACTGTCGGCATATATCTGGAGCAGGTCTTCTGTAAGCATTTTGGTTATGACATTGGTGTGTATGTGAAGTATCAACAATCACACGGCAGCAAATGTTTGCCCTCCACAATATTCAGCAAATATAACCATTAACGGTGATTTTTTTGTAATTTTGCGCACTATTATTTATAGATAACAATGATTGACCACACTATTTTCAGCTCTCACAAGGCTCTGTTCCACACATTTGGATGCAAACTCAATTTCGCGGAGACATCCACCGTGGCCCGCACGCTCGCCGAACACGGCATCATGCGCTGCCAGAGGGGCGATATGCCCGACATTGTGGTCATCAACACCTGCAGCGTCACCGAGCTGGCCGACAAGAAATGCCGCCAGACCATACGCTCCTACGCCCGCCGCTATCCCGATGCCGCCATTGTGGTGACAGGGTGCTACGCCCAGCTCAAAAGCTCCGAGGTGGCCGCCCTCCCTTCGGTGGCGGTGGTGGCCGGCAACGACCGCAAGGGTGAGCTCGCCGCCTATATCGAGCAATGGCTCGCCACTCGCAGCCCCGCCACGATGGTCACACCCCACAAGGATATCCGCACCTTCACCCCCTCCTGCTCGCGGGGCGACCGCACACGCTATTTCCTCAAAGTACAGGACGGATGCGACTACTTCTGCTCCTACTGCACCATCCCCATGGCCCGCGGCCGATCGCGGTCCGACACTATCGACAATCTTGTCAAACAATCTTATCAAGCCGCAAAAGAGGGTGGCAAAGAGATAGTTATCACCGGAGTAAACATCGGCGACTTCGGCAAGGGCCGTTCCGACACATTCTTCGACCTTATCCGCGCCCTCGACCAAGTGGACGGGATTGAGCGCTACCGCATCTCCTCCATCGAGCCCGACCTCCTCACCGATGAGATGATAGAGTGGGTGGCGCAGTCTCGGGCTTTCATGCCACATTTCCACATCCCGCTCCAGAGCGGCAGCGACACCATTCTCGAGCTCATGCGCCGCCATTACCGCACCGATCTTTTCCGCCACAAGGTGGAAGCCATTCGCGAGGCTATGCCCCACGCTTTCATCGGCGTGGACCTGATTGTTGGCGCCAGGGGAGAAACCGCAGACCTCTACAAGCAGTCGCATGATTTTGTGGAAAGCCTTGACATATCGCGGCTTCATGTGTTCCCCTACTCCGAGCGTCCCGGCACACGCGCCCTCAACATCGACCATATCGTGGACCAGCATGACAAGCACCTCCGCACACGCGAGATGATTGCCATATCCGAGCGCAAACTCGATGCGTTTGCCTCGCAGTTTGTTGGCGATGTGCGTCCTGTGCTCGTCGAGCACCGCGACAAGGACGGCATGATGTCGGGGTTCACCGACAATTATATACGCGTACAGATACCTGCCGACAGCTCGCTGGCCAACACCGTTGTGCCCGTGCGCCTCACTCAGTGGCAGGGCGAACTTATGAAAGGAGAGATTGTGTCATGACATTTGCCAACCGTCTGTCCTACGCCGCATCATCGCTGTTTGTGTCCATGCAGAAAGGGCTGTCCTACCTGCCGTTTTGGATGCTCTATGCCATTGCCGACCTGCTGTTCGCACTCCTTTATTATATAGTGCGCTACCGCCGCCATGTGGTGGCCGACAACATCGACCGCGTGTTCACCGACAAGACTCCCGGCGAGCGGGCCCGCATTGTGCGTCAGTTCTACCGCAACTTCGCCGATAGCTTTGTGGAGACCATCAAGCTCCACCATATCAGCGACAAACAGATTCTCAAACGGCTCCAATATGAAAATATTGAGATTCTGGACCAACTCCTTGACCAAGGAAGGTCGGTGGTGTGCTATTTCTCCCACTGCTTCAACTGGGAATGGGCTCCGAGCATCACCCTCTGGACTGCCCACAAACCCGGAGCCGGCACTGTTTACAGCCAGGTGTACCGTCCGCTCAACAACAAACCTATTGACCGCCTCTATCTCCATTTGCGCTCACGCTTCGGGTCCGAATCGTTTGCCAAATCCCATGTGCTGCGCGACCTTATACGCGTGAACCGCAGCGGCGCGCTGAATGTGTGCGGCTTCATGTCGGACCAGAAACCGAGCCACGGCGACCCCACCCATCTGATGCGCTTCCTCGGCCAGCCCACAGCCATGATTACCGGAACCGAAACCCTCGCGCGCAAGCTCAAGATGAGTGCTGTGTATATGGATATCTACAAGCTACGGCGCGGCCACTACAAGGTGCGGATGCGCATGGTGGCCGAATATCCCGAACAGCTTAAGCCTATGGAGCTTACCGAACGCTATGCCTCTCTCCTCGAGAACACCATACGCCGCAACCCCGCGATATGGCTTTGGAGCCACAAACGATGGAAATACCCTGTCACACTACCACCCGACTATGACCTCACCCACCAGCCTTCAGCCCAACCCCTCCACCCCTGAGGTGGCGGTGATAATCCTCAATTGGAACGGCATCGACATGTTGCGCCGATTCCTTCCCGGCGTAATCGCCCACACTCCCGGCTCTATCGCCGATGTGATTGTGGCCGACAATGGCAGCACCGACGGCTCTGTGGAGATGCTGTGCAGCGAATTTCCTCATCTGAAGCTGATTGTGTTCAATGAGAACCATGGGTTTGCCCAAGGTTACAATCTCGCCCTCCAAGCCACCGGCTACCGCTACACTGTGTTGCTCAACTCCGATGTGGAGGTACGCAACGACTGGCTCTCTCCTCTCTATAAATATATGGAGGCCAACCCACACGTGGCCGCTGTGCAGCCCAAAATCATGTCGCTCACCCAAGAAGGATATTTTGAGTATGCCGGAGCGTGCGGCGGATTCATCGACCGTAACGGCTACCCCTACTGCCGCGGTCGCATCTTCTCCACCATAGAGCGCGACAACGGCCAGTACAACAACCCCGTGCCGGTGTTCTGGGCTTCCGGTGCCGCGCTGATGGTGCGCACCGACATCTATGAACGTGCCGGCGGCCTTGATGCCAAATTTTTTGCACACATGGAAGAGATTGACCTTTGCTGGCGTATGCAGCTGCTCGGCCACACCGTTGCCGTGGTGCCCGATTCAGCCGTGTACCATCTCGGCGGCGGCAGCCTTCCGGCGAGCAACCCACGCAAAACATATCTCAACTTCCGCAACTCCCTGCTGATGCTCCATAAAAACCTGCCCGACAGCTCACGCCGCGCCACCCTGCTGAAACGCCGCCTGCTCGACACATTGGCATGGATCAAATTCGTGCTCACCGGCAGCTGGGGCAACGCAGCCGCCATACTCCGCGCACACCGGGATTTCCGCTCCATGCGCCGCCTGTACACCGACCATCCCGCTGTGGATCTGCTACATACCTCCCCGAAGCGTCCCGATATACTCACACAATACTATCTACTCTCGCACCGCACATTTTCCGGACTCAAATAGATATTGGAAAATATCAGAACAGGAGGGCACTGTTGCGACTCCAGCCTTGAGAGCTGTTGCGGAGCTGCAGAGTGGCCAGTCCGGCAAGGTTGCCCATAGAGTGGCGCACATGGCGCACCACATCGCTGAATCCGGTCATGCCGCTGAGAGTGAACGACCCTACTGTAACACCGCGAAGCTTCACGGTGGCAAATATTGTATCTGAGCTGTTGATTGTTGCCATAGGATTGGGTATTTCTTTGAATTACATTGCAAAGCTACCCCACACATGAGCAAGCCAATTGCCCACACAAGTTAATAAATGCAAAATATACAGTTTGGAATAAATTTAAATTGGTGTCTTTGTCATTATCTCGTAACATATTCGTAACTTTGCGCAAAATGACCATGTCATGAAGCAGTTACTCACATCAGCGATTTGCCTCGCAGCCGTGACATTCATGTCGGCTTGCGGCAACAGCAGCTCAAAAACACCGGCATCTGTGCCACAATACAAAAGTGAGCTTACATTCAGCCAGGATTCCGCATATCAGTATGTCAGGGACCAAGTGAAGTTCGGACCCCGCGTGCCTGGAACAAAAGCCCATACCGACTGTGCAAACTATATCCTTGATAAGTTCCGTCAATTCGGGGCTGACACCATCATTACGCAAAATGCACTCGTGGCCGCTCACACCGGCGACGAGCTTCCCATAACCAACATAATGGCTCAATATCGCCCTGAGCTCAACGACAGGGTGCTGATTGTGGCTCATTACGACACCCGCCCGTGGGCCGACCAGGACCAGGACGAGGCCAACACCGGCAAACCGATCGACGGCGCCAACGACGGGGCCTCGGGGGTGGCCGTGATGCTGGAGATGGCCCGCAACCTTGCAATCAAGAATCCTCATATAGGTGTGGATTTCCTGGCCGTGGATGCTGAGGACTACGGCAAGAGCGATGGTTGGGGCAACAGCGACGAAACATGGTGTCTCGGCACACAGTATTGGGTGAACCATACACCCTACACCGCCGACAACCGTCCGCGCTACGCTATTGTGCTGGACATGGTGGGCGGCAAAGGTGCACGCTTCCACCGCGAATTTCACTCCCATAAGTTCGCCCCGAAAGTGGTGGACAAAGTGTGGGGAATGGCCGCGGCATCACCCTACGCCGTGAAATTCGTCAACGAAATCGGCGGCGCTCTCATCGACGACCATCTGTTTTTGAACAACGCCGGCATCCCGGCTATCGACATCGTGGAATGCAACAATGCTGAAACGAGAGGGTTCCCGCCCACATGGCACACCGTAAACGACAATCTGCAGCATATCGACCCTGCATCGCTCAAGGCCGCCGGTCAGGTTGTGTTGGATGTAATCTATTCCGAAACGCCCTCATCCCCAAGCAAATGAACAAACTCCACACCGTCCTCGCCATAACAGTTCTGTTCACCGTAAGTCTATGGTGTTCAGCACAGGAAGCCGTAGTCAACATCGCTTCGTACAACATCCGCCAGCACAACACCCACGACTCCATCCAAGGCAACGGGTGGAATGTGCGCTGCCCGATACTGGCGCAGCTCATACGGTATCACGAATTTGATGTGTTCGGCACTCAGGAAGGGTTCAAGCACCAGCTTGAGCAGCTGAAAGCCGCCCTCCCCGGCTACGACTACACCGGTGTGGGCCGCGAGGATGGCATAGATGCCGGAGAACATTCCGCGATATTCTACCGCACCGACAAGTTCACCCTCGTGGACCACGGCGACTTCTGGCTCTCGGAAACACCCGACCGCCCGAGCATAGGGTGGGACGCCGTGCTTCCGCGCATATGCTCATGGGCACGCCTGAAACACAACGACTCCGGCAAGGAAATGCTGTTTTTCAACCTCCACATGGACCATATCGGCAAACAGGCACGTATCGAGAGTGCACTTCTGGTGCAGAAAAAGATGAAAGAATTTGGCGAAGGACTGCCCACATTCCTCACCGGTGACTTCAATGTTGACCAAACCCACCGGAGCTACGCCACCCTCATCTCCACAGGGGCGCTCAATGACAGCTATCTCACCGCCGATTTTGTATATGCCCTCAACGGCACATTCAACGACTACTGCACCGACTGCTTCTCCACCTCACGCATCGACCATATCTTCGTGTCGCCCAACGTGAAAGTGGACAAATACGGCGTGCTCACCGACACCTACCGCACCGCCGAGCCTGATGCGGAGCCCAACTACAGCGCAAACGCCCCCGAGGAGATTTCCATCATTCCCCACAAAGCCCGCACCCCGTCCGACCATTTCCCCATCGTCATCCGCGCCCGCTTCTGATTCATTTGGAATTGTCGCGACATTCCCGGCTTCAACACAACCATTGCCATGGAAGGCCGGATACGCGAAGAAACAATTTTTGCACTTTTTGTCCAAAAAAGTGCAAAAATCTCATGCATTCGGCTAATTTTCTCAAGATTTTTCGTAAATTTGCAGCCTGCATTTACGGAACTGACCTTCCTTGCAGATAGTTTTACTATTATCAGTCGCTTAACAATGAAGCCATTACAAGCTAAACTTTCACAGTACACAGCCCCGCAGGAGGCAAAAGCCGCCGGAATCTACCCCTATTTCCGCGCGATATCGTCAGAACAAGATCCGGAAGTCATTATTGACGGCGAAAAGGTGTTGATGTTTGGTTCAAACTGCTACACCGGCCTTGTCAACGACCCCCGCATCAAAGAAGCAGCCATTGAAGCCACCAAGAAATACGGCACAGGCTGCGCCGGCTCCCCCTTCCTCAACGGCACCCTTGACCTCCACAAGCAGCTGGAGGCACGGTTGGCCGAATATATGGGCAAAGAAGATGTGATGATCTACAGCACCGGCTTCGGCGTGAACCTCGGCGTTGTCTCCACTCTCACCGGTCGCGAGGACTACATACTGTGGGACGAGCAGGACCACGCCTCCATCATTGAAGGCCGCCGCCTGTCGTTCTCCCAGTCGCTCAAATACAAGCACAACGACATGGCGTCGCTGGAAAAACAGCTCCAGAAATGCGACCCTGACAAAATCAAGCTGATTGTGACCGATGGAGTGTTCTCCATGGAGGGCGATGTGGCTGATGTGAAAACCATCACCGAGCTTGCCAAGAAATACAATGCCACAGTGATGGTGGACGAGGCCCACGGTATCGGAGTGTTCGGCCCCGGCGGTCGCGGCGTATGCCACCATTACGGAGTGGCCGACGATGTGGACCTCATCATGGGCACATTCTCCAAATCGTTCGCCTCGCTTGGCGGTTTCATAGCAACAGACAAGGAAATCACCAACTTCCTCCGCCACCACAGCCGCTCCTACATCTTCACCGCCAGCATCACTCCGGCATCCACAGCCGCTGCGCTCAAAGCAATTGAGATTATGGAGAAAGAGCCCGAGATTCAGGAGAACCTCTGGAATGTGACCAAGCGCGCCCTTGACGGGTTCCGCTCCGCCGGATTTGAAATCGGCAACACCTCCACCCCCATCATCCCGCTGTTCATCCGCGACAACAACAAAACATTCGCCATCACCACCGAGCTGCTCCGCGAAGGCATCTTCGTCAACCCCGTGGTGTCGCCGGCTGTTGCTCCTCAGGACACTCTGATACGCTTCAGCCTCATGGCCACACACACACCCGAGCAGGTGGACTACGCACTCGACAGAATCACCAAGGTGTTCAAGAAATACGATGTAATCAAATAAAACATCATCACCACATACACAACCGGGCGCCAGCTTTCACACTGACGCCCGGTTATTTTTTTCAGAGAGGGGACACATTGCTATTTCTCTTTGTTCACGATTTCACGGATTTTGGCAGAAGCTGCATCAATCACTCCGACAAGCTTGGTCACCTCCTCAGCTCTCACCCTGTCCACCTGCAGATTCACAAGGTCGGAAATAAGCTGTTCAATCTCGTGCATGGTGTAGTGAGCAAGGTCAACTTTCTCGCGCTGGAGCACGCGCTGGAGCAATGTGGGCTCCTCTTTCTCTTTCTTAAACATAATTAGTAGCGTTAATGATATTTGTCTTCACCAATAACACCCTCGGAGCCAAGATGGTTCAACGGCACTGCTGCGCATGGCGACGGATAATATCCACCGTGGTGGTGTCGGAATCAAACACCGAGTACCACCCCTGCGCCTCATGGGCCGGGTCGGTGACATACGGAGCACCGGGCACCCAGCGCGACGAATCGGGTACGGCCTCGCCGCCCCAACCCCAGAAATTAACGCCCGCCACCTTGCCGTCGGTCACGAGGCCGAGAATGGCATCATAATATGCATCCCTGCCTGCGGCATCATCGCCGCCGCGAAGCGACTGGTTTGTGCGCGGATATCCGAACTCCTCTATTACCAGCGGTTTGGAAATGCCGGCAAGCGAGTCGATATGCTCCTGAAGATACTCCATGGAACTGCGTATGGCCTCACCCACACCCGATGTGAGTTCGGGTTCGGTGACCCATCGCCAGTTAAACGGCCATATATGAATCACAGCATAGTCAATGCTCGGAAGCTGATGAATCCTGCGCCACAGGTCAATATCCACCTCGCAACCATATTTGCCCTCGCTACCGGTGGAAATCAGATGGTTGCCATCCAGAGCGCGGACAGCCTCGGACACACTGCGGATATACTCAAGCAGAGCCTCCTTGCCTTGCCGGCTGAACGCCCTCGGCTCGTTGCACACCTGCCAGGCCATGATAGCGGGCGACTCAGAATAGGGCCGTCCGGTGACACTGCTGGTGCGCGACACTATATTACGCGCATGCTCAACAGCCATCTGCACCGCCTCAGGCGACAGCACGAACTCCTTCACATGGTCCACATACTCCTTATAGCCATCGATGCCGGGCACAGGGGCAACCCCGCGCCCGAGCCACTGGAGATAGGAGCCGTATCCACCACTCCACTCCCAGGCGTTGTTGAGATACACCACAGCCTTCATGTCGCGTTTCTCAAGCTCAGCGAGGAGCCGGTCAAGACCCTCGAGCTGAACGGAGTCGTACACTCCGGGGGCTGTCTGGAGCACAGGGCTCACATGGTGGGGAGCATCACCGGGAGCGTCAGCGCCGGCAAGCACCCTGATGTTTTTCACTCCGAGCGAGCACAATCTGTCGAGCTCGCGCTGCAACCGCGCAGAGTCACCCGCCTCGCTCCGTGACGCAAGAATGGGGGCATACCACATATTGGTGCCCACAAATCTATATAGCGAATCGCCCAGGGTGAAATCTCCCCCGGGCGACACTTTTACGAACTTGCCTTGAGCAGCTGAGCATATAGAGGCCATGGCCAACGCAAGCATCAGAAGCCAACGCATTATTTAAATACGTATTGCTTGGAAATCGACTCGTTGTTGTGAACCCGACGGATAGTGTCGGCAAACAGGCCGGCTACGGAGAGCACGGTGGCTTTTTTGCAATCCTTGTTGAACGGGATGCTGTTGGTGAAAATAATCTCCGACATGCCGCTGGCATCAACGCGCTCGGAAGCAGGGTCGCTCATAATGGCATGCGAAGCCAGAGCACGGACACTCTTGGCACCCTCGGCCATCATAAGGTCGGCAGCCTTGGTGATGGTGCCGGCGGTGTCCACCATATCGTCCACGAGGATCACATTCTTATCCTTCACATCGCCGATCACGGTCATGGACTCCACCACATTGGCCTTGGCTCTCTGCTTATGACACAGCACCAGAGGCACATTGAGGAATTTGGCGTAGCTGTTGGCGCGCTTGGCACCGCCCACATCGGGAGTGGCCACGCACATATTCTCGAGCTTGAGGCTCTGGATGTAGGGGATGAACACCGATGAAGCATACAGATGATCAACAGGCACATCAAAGAATCCCTGAATCTGGTCAGCATGCAAATCCATTGTTATCACACGATTCACACCGGCAGCGGTGAGCATATCAGCCACAAGCTTGGAGGCTATCGACACACGGGGCTTGTCCTTACGATCCTGACGGGCCCAGCCGAAATACGGAATCACGGCAGCCACCGAATAGGCAGATGCTCGCTTGGCAGCATCAATCATGAGCAACAGCTCCATAAGGTTGTCGGTGGTGGGGAAAGTGGACTGCACGAGATATACCTCGCAGCCGCGTACAGTTTCCTCAAACGACACTTCAAACTCGCCGTCAGCAAAATGCTGCACATTCATTTTGCCAAGCTCAATGCCGAGATGTTTACAAATTTCTTCGCCCATGTAGCGCGATTTGGTGCCGGCGAATACCTTGATGGGATGGATGGATGATTGCATAACAGTGTACTACTTCTGTAATTGGTTTAATTTGCCACAAAGTTACTACTTTTTTACATCTCTCCCCACCATCTACTGTTGATTTTTTATCTACAGGGTGAATTTCAATGCCACGGCGCTGTGGGGAGCGATTTTCACTGTTGTCGCCTTGTCGGGATGGAGCTCCAGATGCATGGTGCCGGTGCCGAGCAGGTCAACGGCCTCGACTGCGCCCTCCTCCATGCCGAGATACTTGAAAGCATGGGCCGGTACCACCACATTCACATCGCCGCCATTCTCGCCGAAATTGGCCACAACGAGTATGGTCTCCTTATCCTTGCGGCGCAGGAACACAAAATGCTCGTGAGGGCTGAACCCGGGGGTATGGAAATTAACATACATAAGGTCGTAGAACTCACCTTCGGCCACAGCGCGCTCCTTGCAGCAGAGGTCAAGAATAGCCTTGTAGCGGCTGCGCAACTCGCGCTCACTGTCGGTGAGCCTTGTCAGCGCCGGACGGCCTGATTGTCCGAGCCAACGCTGTATGGTGGGGATATTGTAGTAGTCGAAAATAGTGGTGCGGCCATCATTGCCCGAGAAACCGGTGGCACCCTCGGCAGGCTCGCCAAGCTCCTGACCGCCGTAAATCATCACCGCACCGGTGCTCATCAACGCACTCACCACCATGGCGGGGAGAGCCTTGAACGGGTCCCCGGCAAACTCCGGCGAGGCTATACGCTGCTCGTCGTGATTTTCCAGAAAGTTGAGCATGTGCGCTCCGAGACCGTCCACGCGCTGCCAGCAGGAGGTGAGCTGCGCTGCCGACACCTGCCCCGACACTATGCCGCGGAGAGTGTCGTAGAGATTCACCTTGTCATAGAGGTAGTCAAACCCACCGTACTCAATGAACGGACGGTAGAGCCCCACATCATAAATTTCTGCTATGAACTGCACGCCCGGGTGCTTGGACTTCACATCAGCGATTGCCCAGTGCCAAAACTCGAGAGGCACCATGTGGGCCATGTCGCAGCGGAACGCATCCACACCCTTGCCGGCCCAGAAATGGAGGATGTCGAGCATCTTGTGCCATGTGTCGGGGATGGGGTCGAAATGACGCGAATGGTCCCAGGGGTCCACACCATAGTTGAGTTTCACGGTTTCATACCAGTCGTTGACACCCGGAAATGCGGTGAAGCAGTCATTGCCGGATGCCTTGGCGGGAAACTCCACATAGCGGTCGGCACCGCTGCCGAGATTCACCGAGGGAGCAAACTGCTGGTTGGTGATATAATAGAAATTGTTGTCATGCTTGAATCCGTAGGTGCAGTCATCGTCAGCACCGAGATCGCGCACCCCCTCGGGGGCCACATCGCTGTGATAGCGACGCGCCACATGGTTGGGCACGAAATCAATCACCAGCTTCATTCCCTGCTTGTGCACACGCTCGAGCACAGCCTCAAACTCGCTCATCCTTCCGGGTACATTTTCGGCTATGTCGGGGTCAATATCGTAATAGTCCTTGATGGCATAGGGCGAACCGGCCTTACCTTTCACCACATACTTGTTGTCGGGCTCGATACCGAAAGCCGAATAGTCGGTGCAGTGGGCATGCTCAATCACACCGGTGAGCCACAGGTGTGTGACACCCAGCTCCTTGATGGATTTCAACACAGCCGGGGTGAGATAGTTGAGCTTGCCGCAACCGTTGCGCTCTATAGAGCCATCGGGCACAGGGTCGGCAACCCGGTTGGTATATAGTCGTGGCAGAAGTTGATAAATTACAGGTTTGTCCTTTGCTTCCATGGCGTGGTCATTATGATTATTACGCCACAAAAATAATGTTTTTTTTCTCACTTAGAGCCTGTCCTTATGCGACTTTTGAACCCGAGCCTGCGGAGTGTGCGCATAGTCTCGAGATAGCCACATTCAAACACCTTGTCAATCGACTTGAGGTTAAACACCTGATAGCGAGCAATGGAATCGGTGTGCACAGCAATGTCGCAAGTCATCAGGTCGCTCGCACAATTGGTTTTGGCCATAAGCTCATAGGAGCGCAGCGCTACCCCGAGCAGATTGTTCTTATTGGTAGGACCCGAAGTGAGCGGGGAGCAGTTGACTCCAATCAGAATCCTGCATTTCTTACGGATAGCCCATGCCGGAAGATTGTGCAGCACACCGCCGTCCACATATCTCACACCGTTGATTTCCACAGGCTTGAACACAACAGGCATGCTGCACGACGCACTCACGCAGTCCACAAGATTACCATGGTCGAAAGCCACCGGCTTGCCCCGGTCAAAATCCGTGGCACCAACCACTGTGGGGATAGGCAGATCCTCAAGGTTCTCATACGGGATAGCCTCCCTGAGCAAACGTCTGAACCCTTCCATCTTCATCAAACCCGAAGTGGGGGTGGTGAGCTCACAGAGCTGAGTGAACGAATGCTGCTTGAACAGATCCACAATCTCCTCGGGGCGCATCCCGGAACTGTACAGCACCGCCGCCACCGAGCCGGCACTCACACCGGCCACGATATCAGGCCGTATCCCTACCTCCTCCAAAGCCTTCAAGGCCCCGGCGTGGGCAAATCCGCGGGCACCGCCGCCGCTGAGCGCAACCCCTATCCTGTAGGGTGGTTTTTTAGTTCTCCCAAACATCAGTCACTCTGTTAAAATTCAATAAATAGTTCTTGCAATCATAACGCGCAAAAACGGTATTTGTTTCACCATTCGGCGCACTATAATCAAATTTCCCCCTCCGGGCTTGGAATTGTGCGGACAAATTGCTAACTTTGTGCGCTTTTTACAACAAAGTCAAAGACTATTTATAGATAATCGAAACATAACATGTTAAATCCAATCAAAAAAACCATCGAACTGCCTGATGGTCGTACCATCACGCTGGAAACGGGCAAACTTGCCAAGCAGGCCGATGGAGCGGTAGAGCTGCGCATGGGCAACACAATGCTCCTTGCCACAGTAGTTTCGGCCAAAGAGGCCGGCGAAGGAGTTGACTTCATGCCACTTCAAGTAGAATACAAAGAGAAATTCTCATCATTCGGGCGTTTTCCCGGAGGCTTCCTCAAACGTGAGGGACGCGCCTCTGACTACGAAATCCTGACTGCTCGTCTGGTTGACCGTGTATTGCGCCCCTTGTTCCCCGACAACTATCACGCTGACACCTTTGTCAACATCACCTTATACTCCACCGATGGCGAGGATATACCCGACGCACTTGCCGGTCTTGCCGCCTCGGCAGCGCTCTCAGTGAGCGACATCCCCTTCAACGGCCCCATCTCGGAAGTACGTGTGGCCCGTGTGAACGGTGAGTTTGTAATCGACCCCACATTCGACCAGCTCAAGGACGCCGACATGGAGCTGATGGTAGGTGCCACCTACGACAACATCATGATGGTGGAAGGCGAGATGGACGAAGTGTCCGAAACCGACCTCCTCAATGCCCTCAAGGCCGCTCACGAGGCCATCAAGGTGCAGTGCAAGGCCCAGCTGGAGCTGGCTGAAGCCGCCGGCGCCACCGTGAAGCGCGAATACTGCCACGAAGTGAACGACGAAGCCCTCCGCCAGGATGTGCACGACAAGTGCTACGACAAGGCTTACGCCATCGCCCAGAAAGGATGCGCCGACAAACATTGGCGTAACGACAGCTTCGAGGCTATCTGCAACGAATATATCGAATCGCTCCCCGAAGAGGAACGCGAAGAAAAAACACCGCTGGTGAAGCGCTACTACCACGATGTGGAGAAAGAAGCCATGCGCCGCTGTGTGCTTGACGAAGGCATCCGTCTCGACGGCCGCAAAACAACCGAAATCCGTCCCATTTGGGCCGAAGTGGACTATATTCCCGGCCCTCACGGATCGGCAGTGTTCACCCGTGGTGAAACACAGTCGCTCTCCACTGTCACCCTCGGCACCAAGCTCGATGAAAAGATTGTGGACGATGTGATCAACCAGGGCCGCGAGCGTTTCCTGCTCCACTACAACTTCCCGCCCTTCTCCACCGGCGAAGCCAAGCCCGTGCGTGGTGTGGGCCGTCGTGAAATCGGCCACGGCAACCTTGCCCACCGCGCCCTCAAGCGCATGTTCCCCGATGATTTCCCCTACGTTTGCCGCGTGGTGAGCGACATCCTCGAGAGCAACGGCTCCTCCTCCATGGCCACCGTATGCGCAGGCACCCTCGCACTGCTTGATGCCGGCGTGAAGATGAAAAAGCCCGTGAGCGGTATCGCAATGGGTCTTATCACCGACTCCGACAACTCCAAATACGCCATTCTCTCCGATATTCTCGGCGATGAGGACCACCTCGGCGATATGGACTTCAAGGTGACCGGTACCAAAGACGGTATCACCGCCACACAGATGGACATCAAGTGTGACGGCCTGAGCTACGAGATTCTCGAACGCGCCCTCAATCAGGCCCGTGACGGTCGTCTCCACATCCTTGACATCATCAACCAGACCATCCCCGCACCACGCGAGGACTACAAGCCCCATGTGCCCCGTATCGTCACCATGACCATACCTAAGGAACTTATCGGTGCTGTGATTGGCCCGGGCGGAAAGGTGATCCAGGGTATTCAGGAAGCCAGCGGTGCCACAGTATCCATTGACGAAATAGACGAAGGTGGCTACATCGAAGTTGCCGCCGCCAACAAGCCCGCCATCGACAAGGCTCTCGAAATGATCAACGCCATCGTGGAGCTCCCCGAAGAAGGCAAGGTATATAAAGGCAAAGTGCGCTCCATACTCGACTTCGGCGCATTCGTTGAGTTCATGCCCAACCGCGACGGCCTGCTCCACATCAGCGAAATCTCCTGGGAGCGTCTTGACAACATGGAAGCTTCCGGCCTCAAGGAAGGTGACGAAGTGGAAGTGAAGCTCATCGAAATCGACAAGAAAACCGGCAAATACCGCCTGTCAATGCGTGCCCTTCTTCCCAAACCCGAAGGCTACGTAGAGCGCGAGCGCGCACCCCGTGGCGACCGTCCCCGCCGCGACAACGGCGACCGTCCCCGCGGACCGCGTCGTGATGGCGACCGCCCCCGCCGCGACAACGGCGATCGTCCCCGTCGTGACCACAACAACAATAACAACGCCGCCGAATAAACCCAATTCCGGCTTATCCTTAAAGAAGTGGGGCGCACCGGGAGTGCGCCCCACTTCTTTATTATATTATTACCCACTT